>Ga0307928_10000115_pt1 | contig 48449 bp, 63 predicted proteins | sample AceLakmetagen232_FD_201815 | JGI IMG/M metagenome (GOLD analysis project Ga0307928, IMG submission 201815) | Saline water microbial communities from Ace Lake, Antarctica - #232 | ecosystem: Environmental > Aquatic > Non-marine Saline and Alkaline > Saline | place: Antarctica: Ace Lake...
AATTTCACTGACAGTATTACTAACCTTAATCTATGTAATTATTATAGCTTAAGTCGATTCTTAAACATGATTAAGCCTGATACAATCATCCACTTAGCAGAGCAACCTTCTGCACCTTACAGCATGAGAAATGCTAGGTGCTCAATAGATACTCAACGTGAGAATGTTATAGGGAGTTTATCTTTACTCTGGGCAATGAAGAATAATTGTCCTTATGCTCATTTAATTAAATTAGGTACTATGGGTGAGTATGGGACACCTAACTGTGACATACCTGAGGGAAGTATAGATCATCAATGCTCTGCAGGAGTTAAAGATCATCATGGAGAGATAGATGAGTGTCCTTTAGCTGGACTTCCTTTTCCTAAATCTCCTGGTTCCTTCTATCACTTATCCAAAGTTCACGATACTAACAACATTATCTTTGCTTGTAAGAACTGGGGACTTAAATCTACTGACATCATGCAAGGTGTAGTCTTCGGAACTAAGATTAACTACTCTAATAACAGTTTTGAAGAACTAACTCGATTCGACTATGATGAATACTTTGGAACTGTCATTAATCGTTTCTGTACTCAAGCAATCATAGAGCAATCATTAACTGTCTATGGCAAAGGTAATCAAATTAGAGGATTCCTTCCACTAAAAGACTCTATCCAATGCCTGCAAATAGCAATAGATAAGCCACCAGAAATTGGCGAGTATAGAGTATTTAATCAGTTTGAGAATACCTACTCAGTTAATGACTTGGCAACAATGATCTGTGTTGAAGCTTCCAATTATGGAATTCATGTAGGTATTGATCATATAGCTAATCCACGTAAAGAAGATGAAGAGCACTACTACAATCCAACACATGAGAAGTTATTAAACCTTGGTTATAAACCAACTACTAATATCATATATGAGATTAATTGCCTAATTCATTCAATTCTTCCTTATAAAGACAAGGTGATTAAAGAAGTAATTATGCCTAGGGTAAAATGGAATAGTTAATTAAACAATTTAAACAACTGAGGAAATTTTGGAGGGTAACTGATGGATGAATATAAGCCGCGTTTTAGTTTCGAAATTACTGAAGAGCAGCAAGACCGAGCTAATCAATTATTAAGCACTTACGGTCTTCGCAAGACTATCTTTGGTGTAATATTAGATGATATCTTAGACATGATCGAGCAACATGGACAGATTGTTTTAGGAGTCTTACTTGATAAGGCAGTAAAGCCTAGAGAAATTATTCCTTCTTTAGCGCAAGCTGAGAGGAGGGTGAAGTGATGGAAAAGTTAAATATAGAGCAGAACCATAAAAAATTAAGGTGGGCGACAAGTGAAATTGACAGGCTGAACATCCTTCTCAAATGCTCTTGTAATATGGAGCAATGTAACTGCTCATATCGTGGAGCTTTAAAGGCTTATGTATGTTTAAGGAGGAATAACTAAATGTCCACTATTGAAGATCTAAACATTCCAGCTCTAACTGATATGAGCCAGGATGAAGCAATTGAATATCTTCGGCAGATTCGTCTAAGTCGTCGAGTCCCTGTTAAAAAACAATCTACTCAAACTATTAAGAAGAAACGCGCAGCTAAGGCAATTCCTAAGGTTTCTGCGTCTCAAGCGGCTAACTTACTTAAAATTCTGAAGGGGTAATAAGATGAAGCTAGGAATAATTAATGAAATAGACTGGAAATATGTAGGTGCATCACTTGCAAATGAAGATGAAGAAAAGCAGATTAACTTCTTCAAATCATTTGTATCTGAATGTAAATCATGGGGAACTACATATCAAATAGGGATTCAACTAGCTGAAATATGTCAAAAGTTAACCAATGAAGAAAAAGAAATACTTTCACAAATAACTTATCTGGGAGAAGATCAAGATGACTGAGATTAAAGTAGGCAAAGTGGCAATGGTTAACTTCTCAAGCATCCAAGTTGGTGAGCGTGCCAGGCAGGAAATGGGTAACTTAACTGACATGGAAGCGTCGATGAAAGAAAGTGGATTAATTTCTCCTTTGGCAGTCAAGCAGATTGGTGAAGAAGAATATTTCTTACTGGCTGGTGAACGAAGGTATTTAGTTCTTCAGAAGAATGAAGTAGATGTAATACCTGTGAGAGTCTATCCTAATGACATTACTGAATTAGAAATGAAGGCTATTGAATTGGCTGAGAATTTCTACCGTAAGGATTTCGAATACTGGGAGAATGATAAACTTACTCTAGAAATCCATACCCTTCATCAGCAAATTCATGGAGTGAAAGCACCTGGACCTGATCAGCAAGGATGGAGTCTTAATGATACTGGATCGCTAATAGGTAAAACCAATGCTTCTGTTTCTACTGCAATTAAAAGAGCTGAAGCACGAGATGCTTTCCCTGAATTATTTACTACCTGCAAAACTCAGAAAGATGCATCTAAGCTTATGCAGAAAATGGATGAAGCTATTGTTAAAGAAACTATTGCGAAAAAACTTGATTCTGATAAGAGTAATAGCTCCCTTCATCAATTATCTAAATGTTTCATCCTAGGTGATTTCTTTGAAGGAGTTAAGCAAATTCCAGATGGAATAATGCACTTAGTAGAAATCGATCCTCCTTACGCAATTGACTTAAATAAAGCTAAAAAAACAGATGGCGAATCTAACTATGTCCAAGACCAATACAATGAGATTGATAAGTTAGACTATGCTGAGTTCCTTGCTAAAACATTTAAAGAATGTTATCGAGTAATGACTGATCACTCATGGCTTCTCTGCTGGTTTGCTCCTGAGCCTTGGTTTGAGACTATATTCCAGTCTATAACTAATGCAGGTTTTAACTCTACTCGAATGTGCGGCATTTGGACTAAGCCTTCTGGCCAGTCTAAACGGCCTGAGATGCATCTTGCTAATACATATGAGATGTTTTTTTATGCTTGGAAAGGTAGACCAGCGATGAATAAAGCAGGGCGTGGCAATAACTTTAATTACTCTCCTGTACCGCATCAACAGAAGATTCATCCTACTGAACGACCCATTGAGTTAACCAAAGAAATGTATGAAACTTTTGCTTTCCCTGGTTCTCGCATTCTAATTCCATTTCTTGGCTCAGGTAATGGATTGCTTGCTGCTAATGAACTTGGAATGTCACCTGTAGGATTTGAATTAGGTAAAGGTTATAAGGATTCATTTTTAGTTAGACTTCACAAGAAAGGAATTTAAGATGGCTATTCAAGTAAGTTCTCAATGGATTGAAAATGCTATAGCTGAATATAAAGAAACAGGAATTATTGAGCGGACTGCTTCATTTAATAAGGCAATCCAAGCATTAATAATTAGATTAGACAGAGAAAAAATTAACTTTAGACTATACAATCTAGGTGCAGGTGTTAAGAAGATAACTACTAAGACTGATATCTGTCCCTGTTGTAAAAAGAAGTTAATTAAATAATTTAACGGACTGGAGGTTTAAGATGGTCTATGGAAAAGATAGTGATGGGAATATAAGATATTATAAAACTATAGAGGATAGATTTTGGGCTAAAGTAGATATTAAAGAGGAAGATGAATGCTGGAACTGGAAAGCTAAAACTAGATCTGGATATGGGAGGGTATTTTATCCAGATAGGTATAAAGAAGAGAGTGCTCATAGGATATCATGGGCTATTACATTTGGCTCTATTCCAAAAGGCTTATGGGTATTACATGACTGTGATAATAGATTATGCTGTAATCCAAGTCATCTACATGTAGGAACACAGTTAGATAATATAAGAGAGTGTGTAGAAAGAAATCAGCATAGCACACCATACCAAAAACTTTCGATCACTGAAAGAAGATTAATAAAAGATATATATAATAAAGGTGGAATATCACAGTATAAATTAGCTGATAAATATAATGTTTCTCAAGCTACTATATATAGATGTGTTAATGGAAGAAAAGATAATGTATGGAAGGAATATATATGAAAAAGACATATGTTGGACCTTCTGGAGATACAAAAGCTAAATTAGGGATAGTTGGCGAGCAACCAGGTGTTAATGAAGTTCGACAAGGTAAGCCATTTGTAGGTCCTGCTGGTTACGGCTTAGATGAATGTCTTAAGATGGCTAGGATAATTCGTTCAGAGCTTTACTTAACTAATGTCGTAAAGGACTTAGATGGTCCACTTTCTAATTACATTAACCTTCAATCAAATGGAAAGTTTACTATATCTGAAGATGGCTACATTTATATTCAAGAACTTGGCCAGGAACTTGCTAAATTAAATCTTAATGTAATTATAGCTACTGGTAACATACCTTTGATTGCTCTAACCAATAGAGTAGGAATAACTAAATGGAGAGGAAGTGTTCTAGAATCTACAATTGTTCCAGGGTTAAAAGTAATCCCTACATTCCACCCTGCAACATTCATCCCTCCTAAGTTCAACTATCTCAATAAACCTTTAATCGTAAATGATTTAATTCAAGCTAATATTGAATCTAAGTTTAAGGAAATTAGAAGAACTCCTCGCAGCATTAAAATTAAACCTACTTTCCATGAGTCTTTAGCCTACCTAAATCATTGCTCTGATCTTGGCATCCAAGGTCGAACCTTAGACATTGACATTGAAGTAATTAATGGTGAACTAGATTGCGTCGCTTTTGCATGGTCACCTACTGAAACTATCTGTATTCCCTTCAAGGATCAAAAAGGTGACTATTTCACTGTTGAGCAAGAACTTGAAATAATGCTTTTAATTGGGAAGATAATTCAAGATGATAGAATTTCTAAGCGTGGGGCTAACTTTATATTTGATACTCAATTTCTTTATCATAAGTATGGTATGGTACCTAGGGGAGAAATTCACTGTACTCAAATTGCTCAGAAGATCATGTTTCCTGATTTTCCTGCTGGGCTGGACTTTGTCACTAACATGCATACTGACATACCTTATTACAAAGCTGATGGTAAACAGTGGATAAAAGCTGGCACTGGTACCTGGGAGCAATGGTGGAACTATAATGGAATGGATACTATTGCAACATCCGCTGCGCATCCTAATCAGATAATTGAGTTATCAAAGCAGGATAATTTGCCTACTTATGAGCGCCAACGAAAGTTAATTAAACCTCTACTTTATATGGCTGAGCGTGGCATCAAGGTTGACGTTGCTGGAATGTTAAAGTATAAGTTAGAAGAAGAAAAAAAGTTAAGCTATGAAATAGAATCACTTCATAAGGAAGTTGGCTACGAAATTAATCATAACTCACCGAAGCAGATTGCTAGTTATTTTTATGGAGAGCTAAACATTAAGCCTTACAAGAAGCGCAATGCTAAAGGTGAATATAACACAACTACTGATGTCGATGCTTTGAAACGAATCTCTAGACGTGGATATAAAGCTGCACAAATTATGCTTAATCTCCGCTCCTTAAGCAAGCGCATATCAACTTACCTTAACATAGGAAAGGTAGACCAAGATGGACGCTATCGAAGCTCGTATAAGCCAGTTGGTACTGAAACAGGAAGACTCTCATCTGGTGAGACTATCTTTGGAACTGGAGGTAATCAACAGAACTGGCCTCATGACCTTCTTAGATTCTTTACGTTTGACGAAGGATATCTCGGATATTCTCTTGACCTTTCTCAGATCGAGAACAGAATCGTCGCTTACGTCGGAGGAGTCATTGAGCAGATTAGGGCTTTCGAAGAAGGAGTTGATCTTCACAGACTCACTGCTTCGATTATTATAGGTAAACCATATGATCAGATTTCTGGAGAAGATGGTAGTTCACCTTTAGGTGATGGGAGACAGAGTGAACGCTTCTGGGGAAAGAAAGGTAATCATGCTACTAATTACGATGTAGGTTATAAAACATTCGCACTTAAGAATGAAATGAGTGAGGTTGAAGCTAAGCATATTATTGAGAAGATTCACAAAGGCTATCCGCAGATTCGAGGAGGCTTTCATGTAATAGTAAAGAATATGCTATTGAAGAATAGAGTAGTTACTAACCTCTTTGGACGTAAGAGATTATTCCTAGGTCCTATAATCCCTTCTCGTAATATAGCTAAAAGTGCTTGCCTTGCAACTTATCGTGAAGCCTTTGCTCAATTACCTCAAAGTACTTGCGCGGATAAGATTAATGAACAAGGACTTGAATATATCTATTTTAATCAAGGTCTTTTCAAGTCAGTTGAGCTTCTTGCTCAAATTCATGATTCAGTGGTATTTCAGATTCCTTTGTCTGAACCCTGGGAATCTCATGCTAGGATTATTAACTTGATTAAAGGATCACTTGAAACTCCTATCTATTGGAAAGACACTGAAATTAAAACTCCTTGCGATGTTGCTGTTGGTCTAGACATGTGTAAAGATAACATGACTGAAATTAAAAGTAAGGATTTCCCCACTAATGAATTTAATCTAGCTAATAAACTAAGAGAAATATATGAATCAACTCAAGCATAAACTTTCAAACTGGATTGAGTCTTTCTTACAATACACTGATAATACTGAACCTCCTTATCTCTTTCGCAAGTGGACTGCAATTTCCTGTATTGCATCTGCTATGCAACGAAAGTGTTATGTAGAATGGGGAACTTCATTAATTTTCTATCCTAATCTTTACGTTGTCTTAGTAGGTCCTTCAGCTACTGGCAAGGGAACTGCAATGAATCCAGGACTTGATCTACTCTGTGAAATTCCTTCTATCCGCATGAGTGCTCAATCTACTTCACTTCAAGCACTAATTCGTCATTTGAAGGATACAAATCTAACCGATGTAGACATGGTTACTGGCAAGCAAACTTACCATTCCTCCCTTTCAATTTTCTCTAAAGAGTTCACCGTCTTCTTGGGATATCATAATAAAGAACTAATGGCTGCGCTTTGTGACTGGTATGATTGTGATCGTAAGTGGTCTTATGAAACTATTGCAAGGAAGAAAGAGGAGATCGTTGGAGTTTGGGTGAATCTCTTAGGTGGTACTACTCCTGACTTAATAAATAGTTCCTTACCAGTTGAGTCAATTGGAGGTGGATTAACAAGTCGGATTATCTTCATTTATGAAGAGAAGAAGGCCAAGCTAGTAACCATCCCAGTTCAAACCCCTGCTGAGAAAGAACTAGGTGCATTGCTAGTTAGTGACCTAGAAAAAATCTCTATGCTTTCAGGCCAGTTTAAATACACAGATGATTTTCTATCTGCATGGACTGACTGGTGCTGGGATGCTGAAGATCATCCACCTTTTCATGACCCTAAGTTTGACGGATATTTAGGTAGACGCAGAACGCATCTAATGAAACTTTCAATGATAGTTAATGCTTCTCATGGACAACATGATCTAGCATTAACAAGTGATGATTTAGAAGAAGCTTCTATTATTTTGAAAGAAGCTGAAAATAAAATGGATTTGGTCTTTAAAGGATTTGGAACTAGTGATACTTCTACCTTAATTAACAAGGCGACTAAATTTATTCTTAGTTCAGCAACAGATGAAATTCCCTTATGGCAATTTGCCAGACACTTCAGCAATGATATGGATAAGTTAATGATGGATAGAGTTTTAGTTACATTAGAAGCAGCTAAGTCAGTCAAGGTAATTAATAAACCTGGAGCAGATACTATAATTAAGAGGTTGAAGGATTAAGTTAATTAATTAATTTAATCATCTTTCTCAACCATTAATTTTTTAACTTCATCTCTAAATCCTTCACTAGCAATTCCTCCAATTCTGGAAACTTTTCCATACTCTTTCCAGAGTTGGGACTTTTCTTCTGCATTAGATTTCTTTAACCTACCTACAAAGACCTTTGCTCTTGCATCAGTAGATAATCCCTTCAACCGTAACCAGAAAGATCTATTAGGTAAAGTCTTAGTCTTCTCTTGAAATTCAAATCTATCTCTTAATCTATCTCTAGTATCTAGGTCTTTATAAGAATTAATATTCTTAAATATTTCCTTCCTAGTTACACTCTTCTCAAACAAATAACCTTCTGTTAACCTATCTAACTCTCTTCTTTGAATCCATCTTTTTATATCAGAAGCTTCATCAGCAGATTCAATCTTACCTGCAAATTTAGAATAAGGATTAGTCACTCCAAAGAATCTCTTAATTATAGGAGTCTTTGCTAACACCATTGCTAAATGTTGCTCTCTCTTGTCCTTAGGTAATCCTCTCATTGCATCATATCCTTGGCCTAATAGATAACTCCAAAGAGTTCCATTAGTTGTAAGTTCTTCAACTGCATATCTTGTTCTTTCAGGACTTAACCCAGTTACTTCTCCAAAGTCTGTATAGGCCTGAGGTGTCCGTCCAGGGATATGTTCTTCTTTTGACTGAGGAAAACTAAAGGGTTTATCAGTCTTACGCCAAATATCTTCATTCAACCAGAAGTCTTTATTAGTAACATAACCAAGTGCACCACTAACTGTTGGAGGAAGAACTCCACTAACTTCACTAACAGGTGAGAATTGCTTTAAGGTATCAGTTAGTTGATCTACATCTACTTCATTCCCTAACCATTTATCTGTTGATCCTTCAAATAATGTCTTGAAGAATCTCTGACCTGGGTCTAAGGGAATCTTTAAATAAGGATATCTAATCTGGCCTTTTTCATCTTCAAATCCAAAGTCATCTCCAATAGGAATGACTAAGTTATTCTGAGTATTAATATTACCTTTTAGTGCCTTAGAACTTTCTGGATGCATCTTGCCCATAGCAATATAAAGACCAGAAACCAGTGCTCCAAACTGAGCTAATTTATAAGTTGAACTAAGAGCTGTACCTGAGCCTGGTTTAAAAGCTCTAAACATCCCTCTTGTTCCCTGAATACTTGCATTGAGATAAGGAATAGCATTATCCAAAGCCTTAGCAATTCCTCCTCCTTGTCCAAAGTCCATGTAGTCTCTTGCTGCAAATGTAGCTTCTCTCGTTATATCTTTGTTCTTATAAGCTTGCTCATAAGTAATGCCATTCTCCTTAGCACGATTCCTAATAACTCTATCTCTAATTGCTAACCTAGTCATTATCTCTGAAGTCTCACCAAAGTAACCTAGGAAATTATATATAGAATCAATCGGCCCTTCAATATGTCTACCTCGTTGAAGTATTCTACCTTGATGAACTAAAAACTCCATTCCTCCACCTTCATTAATATAGTCATTATACCTCTTACCTTTAGTCGCAGCATCAGTAAATACTCTTGATAAGTCAGATGTAATTTGAGCAGCAAATACTGGAGCATGAGGGCTATAAGCACCAGACCATTCACCATCCTTAAATGTTCTAGCTGTGAACCAAGTATGCATTACATCTCTTGGTAAATTAGCTAAGGCAAAACTCCAGTTAATTCCAGTAGCAAATGTTCTTAAGACTGGAGAACCTGAAGCATAGCGCATTAATTGACTATATCGATAAGTGGTTTCTGGAGAACTTACAATCCATTCCTTAGACATCTCTGGAGATAAATAAATAGCTTTCCTTTCACCTTTTTCATACATGAAGACTCTAGACCAACCAGAAGGAATTATGTCTGATTTTTCTTCTTTAACTCTAACAAATGGATTAGTTTTATCTCGTCTGGCAATTTCAAGCAGAGACTTATTAGCTTCATTATTTAATATTCTTCCATAGGCTCTATTAAATACTTCCAGCGCCATTATCTCTGAACTAGGCTCAAATATATCTGTGTCTCGTCCTTTAGCTAATGACTCAACTCCAGAATCATACACAGTTCTTTTCTTTCCACCTACTTTAGCTCCATACCTTTTATCATAAACGTCTACGAGTTTAAGTCTCCGATAATTATGAGATGAAAGTGCAGTGAATTCCTCTTGACTAATTAACTCTGCATCAAGCATATCTTTAAGTGGTTTCTTCATCCACTCATAATAAGCTCTAGCTCTGCCTCTAATTAGTTTTCCTTTTTCAGGTGTTAGCTTCTCAATGAGTCCGAAGAGTTCTGAATAAGCAACTGAGTTCTTAGGTTCAAGCCCATCAGGAAATTTAAACTGTGTTGTACTCTTATACTTTCCAATATCTACCATTCGATCAGATAAGATTAATGTATCTAAGATTTGCTTATCACTTTTATTTAATCCACTGTAGACTTCCTTCTGCAACTGCTTAAGTAAATTTGCCGAGATAGAGCTAGCTCCCTTTGCAAGATACATTTTCTGAATTGCTTTGTATCCTTCCTCACCAAGATTATTTAGTAGATCAATTCTTATATTACCTGATCTGTCAATAAATGCTTTGTTAAATTCTTCCCTTAACATTCTTGCAGCTTGCATTGGTTTGAAAGACTTCATCCCACGAGCACGTTTAGTATATTCAGATACTTTCTTTGCCCCAGCTATGATTGCTTTAGTAGCATCTGTAGGATCAAACCCACTATAAAGTTTAGTTCCTTTCCCAGATGATCCTCCATCCTTATCACTTGGCTTTATAGGAAGTGGCTTATTCTCACCAAAGTAATCTATATCAACAGTAGTATCTACCTCAGCTTTTGGTACTTTCCCTTCTTCAATCAATTCAGTTCGTTTAATTATTTTATTATCTATCCTCCTCGCCCAGCTTGCTGCATCAGATACAGTTTCCTTCCATGCAAAATGATCTGCACCGGAGATAAAATCTTCTCTTAATTCCTCGCCTCTCGATGCAAGATTACTAAGTGTTTCTCTAACCTTAGCAATATCTACATCTTTATCTCCATGATACCAGCGATTAACATCATTGATTAGTTTCTGAGTAAATAATTCTACATCTCCATTAACAGCAGTCTCTCGTTCTTTATAAAGATTATTAAACACTTCAGTTGTCTTAATATCTTGGAAGAAAGGTGACTTTTCTCCTTCGATAGAAGGAATGGAAGTGCCAGTTTTTTGATCTAGGTCGATTATCTTTTCTGGTATCTTAGTAAGTTTAACATCTATAACCCCATCCATTACTTTATCAAATTCAGGATTGAGTTCTATGTAAGGAGTTTTAGGTACATCTTCTACCATAGGACCTACTCTATCCTTAAATCCCTTCTTCCTTTTATCTACTTTAACCTCTCTCATTTTCTCAGGCTTAAGCATCTTAGCCTTAGCAATTTCCTCTGCCTGCCTAGTCAACTCCTCCCTAATAAGTAAATCTTCACTAATCTTCTTCCCAACTCTCTCAGCTTCTAACTCTAATTGATGCTTCTCAGCTTCAAGAACTTTCTTCTGAGCCTCCTTTATTAATACATCAGGGATTTCATTTACAGCTTTTTCCTTCTCAATAATATCTTTAGCTTTCTTAACAATAGTCTCAGTGTCCTTAGCAAATTTCTTACCTCTAGGACCATGAAGTAACAGTCCCATAGTCATTAAGCCAGTTATATCCCCAGCAAACTTTGCTAATCCTCTAATATTAGGTGAGTCTTCAAACATTGGTCGAGAAGCAACTTCCTGACCAATAGCACTTAAAGCACTCATAGGAGCCATTGCAACCTGAGCAACTAACTGTGACTCAGGTGTAGGCTTGCCTAGTATAAACTTGCCAGGCTCAAAGAATTCCATTGATCTTTGCATACCTTTAGAAGCAGCATTGTACATTTCTTCTATGTTAAAAGTGCCATAAGCTAACTGACTCACACCTTCTCGAGCAACACTAATTCCAGCATCTCCTAATCCCACCATAAATCCAGGCAGAGACAGAGCAAAGTCAAGACCTCCTTTAATAGTCTCCATAGGATTCATAGCCATAGTTGAAATACCTTTAAATGTATCAGCTATGACAGAACCTACTTTACTCATATCTTGAGAAAAAGTTCCTATATCATCACCTATGTTAAACCTAGCTGTAGGCTTAATATCTACTAAAGATACAGGTATAGGAATATTAGCATTTGAGAATCTGCTAGGAGTGTCTAACTCAATAGGCTCTTCAGGAGTAACTGGCGTAGCTATGCTCGGCCCAAACATCTGATTAGTCAGACTTCCTTTACTCTCTGAAGGGTCAAATATCTGATCTGTCAATGACTTTTGCTTAACCTCAAACATCTGGTCTGTTAAACTAGTTGGCATACTTCACCTCACTTACTGTTCCATCGGGCCACTTAACTTCCCATACAAAGGTTCTTCCATCTAATCTAGCCTTTACTATTGTGCCACCAGAGGAAGTTATCTTCCCTTCAATAAACTGTTCCTTACGACTAACTTTCTCACGCTCAAGAGACTGTGGTGTATCAGAGTATTGAAATAGTTCATTTTGAACTTCATCTGAAGAGATAAATTTATCTACATCTTGAACTAGACCTTTAGGATCAGTGAAATATTTCTTTGCCGAGACATCTTTAGTCGCTTCCTTCCTTGCAACTATATCACCAAGATTGATTGCTCCAGCTTTGGCCATAGTCAGCATCCACTCATTGAAGCTACCTACATACCCATCATCCTTTGCGCCTATGTAGTTTTTCATGTGAGTTGTTTTAGCATTATCTTGAAATTGCTCAAAAGAACCTTTAAATTTTCCACCTTTATTAGTCTGAGCAAATTCAAAGTTTTTAATTGCTGCAGTCCGTTCATCTTTATTCGCTGCAGTAAACCAACTAATATATTCCTTTCTAGTCAACTTAACATCTGTACCAGGAATTGTAATTGAAGGAGTAATACCAATAGTTTGGGCTCGCTTAAGTTCTCTATCAACTATATCATTAATTCTCTTATCACCAAGTTCCTCACCTGCAAACTTAAACTGTAACGCTTGTGAAATATCCTTAGGAGTCAGCCCTGCTAGGTCGGATGCTGTAAAGTCACCTAGAGGGCTGGAGGAAGGGTTTAGCATTGATATTAGACCTCCTTGACTAGGCTGCTTCGAAGTACCTAATGGAGCATTTTCTAATGTACCAGTTCCTTGCTCTTGACCTTCACCTTCTTCCATACCTAGAACTTTAGATAACTCACCAGTAACAGTAGCTTTACCTTCAGCATCTGATTTAAATTCAACACCTTTACCAAGCATTTTCTGCAGCATCTTCATATAATTTCTAGAAGAAATCTGCTGTTGAGTCACTTGGTTTAATGCAGGGCCTACTGGCTGCCCTGCTGACATTGCAGAGCCTGCACCTGAAAGGTATTGAAGGAAGAGTTGATTCTCTAACAAATTTTCCGTTGCCATTTACTTTATCCTCCAGTTAATTAAATTAATTAACAAACTTATTTTATCTACATAAATGAAGATGCAAGACCTAACATTGCCCCAGCTGCTATACCAACAGGTCCAGCTATTGCACCAGACGATGCGCCAGCTATCATCCCTCCAGCAGCTGCGCCAGACATAGCACCACCGATTGCTGACTGCATCTGTGAAGGACCTTTAGCAGCTTTAGGATTAGCAACTCCACCTCCAATTGCAGCAAGAAGATTACCTCCATATTGAAATAGTTCCAAATCCCACATAGCATCTTTTTCATCTATATCCATATTTACATCATTTTCTTCTTTCTTAGCAACTATCTTTACACGATATGCTTCGGCCAGTAATTGAGATACACTTTTTTGATATTCTAGTTTTAATTGAATAACTTTAATCGCATCATCTGACTCTGCCTTATTATGCATATCAGCTGAAAATTTTGCTATCTGCCGATCTTGATTTTCTTCAATCAAGGCTTTCCCAATTACAAATGCTGAAGACTGTACTGCATTAATATCTCGCATCCCAGAGTTAAATCTAGGCAAGATGTCTGAAATTAACCTAGCATCTAAATCAGCTGCATATTCAGTAACTACTGTATCTATTCTTGTTGTATCTAAGACATTAGATATCAATGTATCAAGTGTTGTACCTGCACTTAGTAGCGTAACCATAGTCTGTAATACATTAGGAGATGCAATTAGATTAACTAAATCAGCATCTGGATCATAAGCAGTTTGAGCAAGCCAAGGTGAATTACCAAGAGCTGAATTAATTACATCATTCATTGAGCTTGTTAGTACATCAGCTCCATTATCATCTAAAGCATCACCATGCCAGGCTTTCATATAAGCTTGATAATCTGTGGTTCCAGAACTACTTCCACCTCCACCACCACCTTTACATAGACTAACATCTCCAGTATATTCATATGAGTCTTCTTCTATAATCTGGAGTGTTTCCATATCTATAATACACTTAGTTATTATTTTCATACTTTCTCCATTAACTCATTAACGTTAAAAGAAAGAAATGTATAAGTTGCTTCTGCGCCTATTCGCTTTGCCCAGTCAATGATGCTAGGGACTTCTGTATAGGCTATGATCTTACTACACTTATTATATTTAGCATACTTTAAAATTGATCTAGTTCCAGCTTCCCAGCTTTTTCTTGATGCGCTTTCATAGCTATAAATACAGTAAATTAATAAACTTTTTGTGTCACTTGAATTATCATATAAGATTTTAGTAACCATAAGTCCATCAAATTTTCTATTATCTTCATTAACTTCATATGAAGCCCAGCAATCCATCTGACTGCAGAGTAATGAAGTTAAAATTCTATTCATTTTATCTGGGTGATCATCTACAGTTGGAGGCAAAGACTCTTCAATTGCATACTTAATAACATCCCAGAAACTTGAAACTTGTTCAGGCGTTAACTTAGTTATCATTTATCTGTCCCCGTGGAGGAGGAGCATAAACCCCCCTTATTCCTCTTAAATCAGTCATTTTATATCTAGCCTTTAAATAACTAATCCTAAATATATCGTAGATAGATCCAAACTTTAAATTAAACATGAAGAGATTACCTGAAGTTATCATTGAAGCAATTCCCATATTGTTAATAGGTGTATAACTTCCATATCCCCACATTATTAGATCATTAGCCCAGTCAACTGATACTTCAGGTTCTACATTTAACAAAGCATCTGTCTCAACTGTAAATACTGTCTTCTGTCCCTTATAGCCCATGTCAAAGATTGATGTTGAGATTAGTGGACTAAAGATATCAATAGCTGCTGGAAGCATATAGCTTTCTTTATCTCTTCTCCATACAGCTGAAGGATGCTGTTGGATTTCGGTTAAGCCCTTTGGAGATAATAAGAAGGTTTTCGTACTATTGCCAATGTAGAAGTCTTTCTCTTTAGGTTCATAACTAACTATAATATCTTCTCCAGCTAATTCCTCCATATACTGTTGATAACCTAATTCCTTAATTCCGCCTCTTTCAGTTGTAAGAGATGTAGGAGATAACTCTCTAAGTATATAATCTTCACCAACATAGATATGCCGATTTAGATTACCATTCATAGCTCCTTTATTAATCAACCCTATGTCACTAGCTTCAGCAAATCCAAATGAAGGTACAGGTGAAGTTACAGGACTAATTATTGTAATTCCTTTAGATGAGTAACCTATTACACTATCACCGTATCGTTTAGTATGATAAACTTCTCCACCATAAGGACAGCGTCTATAACCAGCTTCATTATAATTATCTGGAGTAAAGTCTATAGAACCAATCTTAGACCAAACATAATAGGTTTCATCACAGTCATGCCATACTCCAGATATATTACCACCTACTGCTTGCCCCTTGAAATTGCATATAGTTTTCATCATTGGAATAGTTGGTGTTGCTGCTGTAATTGTCCAAGCTGTCAATGCTACATTCCAATAGATAATAACAGCTCCATTTGTCATGAAGATATACTCACCGAAGTCAGCAACTTCCATCAACCCACCTTGACCATATATCAAAGTGTCAACATCAGCAATTTGAGTAACTGTCCAATGATCATCTGAGACTGAATATACTAGATCATGAAAGCCATTGTCATCTCGAATAACTAAAATGTTATAAAGTTCTCCAGCAATAAACTGAGGAAAAGGCCAGTTATATTTCATATCAACTGCTGGATTAATAGGATTATCGAGAGTTATATAAGCTTCAAGTCCCAACTTTCCAACTTTAAATCCTAAACACTCACGTAAGACTTGAGTGTTAAAAGGAGTTATCTCCTCTGGACTAAGTCCAACTTGAAATGCTTCATCAATGACCAGTTCAAATTCTCGCATTTTTGTCACCTGACAAGAGTTACCAGTTCACCTACTGTTATTCTTCAGATATATCATTTTCGAGATCTTCAATTAAAAATTGTTTAACTACTGCATTTTTAACTTCAGGTACCCAAGTTATAGAAATCCAAACTTCATTAATTCCTTCTTCATTAGACAAAGGATTTAATGAAATAGTTAGTCGGTCTTTAGGTTTAACCTGCATGTCTATTGTAAATTCATGTTCTTTATTTGAGATTAGGAATCTACTAGCCTGGCCAGAAAGTTCACTATTAATAGATATTAACAAGTCAATCCCAGTCTTAGGTTTACTATTACAGTAGACAATTCCAGTAGTTATCTTCCCTGTTATAGAAAACATATATTTTAAGGCAGGCCCTGAAATATTATCTCCACTTACACAAGCAGAGATTGGAAATGGAGTTAATAATGCTAACTTAGTTATCTTAGTCCGTCTTGATAATCGAGTAACTATAGTCTCAATAAACGAGATTCGCTTTTCATCTATTGGAATTCCTTCTGGAAATATAGTTTTTTTCATTTAATCACCTATTGATGTTACTTCTGCGATTACTTCTTCAATATAGTCCATACCGAGCTGTTTTATATCTACAGCAATTGCATTAGTCCAATCATTAACACCTTGAGTATTTCTATTAATAATTTCAGTTTGACGCATAGCTGCCATGATTAATAGCATAGGATGAACGACTGTCCAGTAGCTTAAATCAGTTTCTTCGACTAACTCTTTAGAGTAATAAAGACCCTTTATATCAACTACAGTTTTCTCACTTACTGGTACATTTAATAGAATAGTATTATACTCGTGAGCATTACCAGAGGGAATTTCAACTGTACCAATAAATGACTCGAATGAATCTGCAGTCTCATTCTCTGGAATGTATCGAGTTATTGTAGGTGAATAATATAATGGAGTTCCAGTTGATCTACTTGAAGGAAGGCCTGTTAGATAGTCAGTAATTAAGTCTGATAAGTTCATCTTTTCTAACTTCCATCTTGCTGATGCTGTAGATGCCCAAACTTCCTTAATTGCCCTAGAGTATGGGATGGAAGCTGCATAGAACCCAGCCTCAATAAATCGAAAGCAGGAAGCAAAAGATTTTTGATTAGTGTCTAGTCTATCCAGAAACTTCCTTCCTTCATTAATAAAGAAGTCAGCTCCATTGTTAGAAAAGTCTGCATTTACAAGATCAAATCTTCCTGATAGCTCTCGGAACTTTGTTCTAACTTGTAATAAGTTCATAAGTTGCCTCAAATATATCTGGTTTACAAGGATAGAATTTTCTATTGTCTGTAGGAAATGGCTCTTTAATTACCCAATCATCTAAAATTACTAACATATCACCTTCCAAAGTCTCTATAGTAAAATTATTAGCTCCCATGTCTCCAGGCTTCCATTTATTAAGTCCCATACCTAATATCTTATCAAAGCTTTCCTTACTACCAAGCCATTGCTCAGCATCTACTATCACTGGTTTCTTTTTATATTTAGGCATCTTGTCCTCCAGACAATTAAATTATTTAAATAACTGGAGAGCCATTGCTAGCTCTCCAGCCATTGCTGGCCTGGTGGGAGGCTATAAGTTATTAGCCAAACCAACACCATTTAAGACAGCACATTTCTGTGGCAGTCCAAACTCAAGACCAGCTTCCGTTAAGTACTCCTCATTAAGACCATCGACTCGTCTTTGGCCATAACCAGAAGAATGAGCTTTGGAAGAGTTCTCGGCGTAGAATGAAGTATCATCTACATATCGATAACCGAGTTCCTTCGGCTCAAGAATAATACCCATATTGCGAGTAGTTGCATCATAAGAAAACAGAGGGTGAGTTTTCATATGAATAGTTCCAAATGGAGTGATCCAAGATCGAATAGCCATACCGTAGGTTTTCTGTGCCGGCTGAAGATTGATCTGTCCACCTGTCATTGCCAAAGCATCAATACCAAGCAAAAATCCAGATCCACAAAGACACAGTTTATCCTCAGCACCAAACCGGAAGATTTGCTCAAGCATATTCTTAAACCAGGTTTCACCTCCAGTTGCCCAGGTCTGTCCAGCGTAGGTAGCATTAAGAGTATAGTCATCACAGTTAGTTGGAGCATACTGACGAATGAAGTTGATGACACCCATAGTGGTTCGCTCAGGCTTACCATTGTCACCTATATTCTGAGTCATAATTCCCCAGAGGAAGGCCAACTCCATTTCCCAAGAATGCATTTCCAGAGCTTCAGACTTCGCCTTCTGATAATCATTAGGAGTACGAAGACGAGTTTTTAAAGCAGTACGAGTCATTGAAAGAGGCGAGCGAAAGATCTGGGTGTAATTATAGACCTGCACCGGATTAAGTGCAATCGCATCAGGCATCTCACCGCCCTCAGGGTTAATATTTCCGATGATTTTGAAGTTGTCACAATCACTGAGATCGTGAGTAGGGGAGTTATCATCAGCTTCAAGTAACTTCACAGCGAGTACAGAGTTGATCGTTCCTCTGGTAACGCCAGTCACTTTACAAACAACATCTACTCGGTAATCAGAAGCATCACGAAGCAGGATTTGATGACCCTGGCGAATCCTCTCAGCGAGTAAAGTAGTTATCTGAATAAATAAAGCATCACCTGCAACTCCACCAGTGACATAAGCAACAGATAAGTCAGCAATAGTAAACACACCTGCTACAGCACCAGCTACAACATTCTGCTCTTGTGTCCACCAGTTAAACTGTGGATCATCGACAGAATTCCCTCCCATCATAGAAAGAATTGCAGTTAACGGAGCCATTCCATTTGGGTAGAGTTTTAATATCTGCTGTCTCCAATTAAGGGGACGTTGATTTGCTACCCAGTCACCTGTTCCACGCATTCCTAAAAATCCATCAGCCATTTTATTTTCTCCTTAAGAAAAAGATATTTAAATTGTTTAATTAACTATTACACTAAGCCTGGGGAGCATCAGTTGTAGAAGCTGCAGTAGTCGGAGAAGGAGTAGTCCCAGGAGGTGCTGTAGTAGAAATCCCTGGCCAGTCAGCTTGCTGTCCAAGAGCTAACCAAGCAAGACCGTCAGAGTACATAAGAATTTTATCACACTTACCATCAAATACTAAATCACCAACCCAGCATTCAGAGTCATCTTTGTCGGCAATTGTTACAGTGTTAACTGCGTCAGCATTTCTAACAACAATGCTGTAGAATCTCCCCTTTGCTTCAGCGACTGGAGGGAGTAAGATAATGATCGGCCCTGAATCACCATCTGCAGATGGACGAACTACATAATCAAAAGTTCGCATTTGAAAAGCTGCATTAGGATTAATGTATTTATCAACTATTTCCTTATCCTGTTGTGCACCTCTATCTTCTAAAGCCATAATTAACCTCCATTAGTAATCGTTAAGTGATTTATCCATATCTGCTAATTCATTAAGTAGTGGATTAGCATCTGGTTTGTTCTGTTGCCTTTGATTTTGCTGCTGTCCTTTGCGCTTAGGTAAGCGAGGAGTTGTCTTTTCGTTTGGTTTAACTGCTTGTTTCTGCAGATTTAATCGTTTACGAGTTTCAGCTCCTACAGAGTTTAAGATTTCTTTATAGGTCTTGTCAGGATTTTCTGCAGCAACTTCTTCAAAAACAACTGCTACGACCTTCTTAAAAGGTTCAAGGTCTTTGTTTTCATCATAGAATGTCTCACTAGCTTTTTTTAAACTAGCAGACAATGCTACGTTATTCTTTACAATGTCAGGAATTGAACGAAGAATTTTTTCACTTCCAGTCCTCACTGAGGAATTAGCAACTTCAATACCTTTCTTAAATACTTTGTTTAAAAGTTTATTGAATAATTCTGGATCACGAGTTAAGTCGTCTAGATCTAATCCATCTAGAAAATTCTCATCTTCAGTTGGGGCATCTGTGGATGGAGCAGTTGTTCCAGGAGCCTTAGTTGAAGGTTTAGGTTTTGTCTTTGATAATGCTTTTAATTCTGCATTTTCCTGCCTAAGCAAATCCATCTCAGACGGAGCCTCTGTAGTAGGCGCATCTGTTACTGGAGCTTCTGTTGCAGCAGCATTAGTTGAAGGTGCATCAGTTCCAGGTGGATCAGTAGAAGGTGGGTCAGTACCTGGAGCTTCTGTAGATATACTCTCAGTAACTGGTGCAGTAGTTATTGCATTAAGTAAATTTCCCATAGCTTCTATCTCTTCATTAATTGTTCCTGGCATTGCTAACCTCCCACGGTTAAGTTGGTTAAATTATTTAATGGTCTCATTATTTAACTGAGAGTTGTCTCCAAAGTTCTTTCCAATAACCATAAGCTCCAGCACCATCTCCATCGATATTAGTTAAAGCAATTACATCGTCTAACTGAGCATCAAAGGAAGATAAAACTGGTAATTGATTAAGGTAGAGTTTTCCATCTGATTTAGTACCATCTATGAAGTTAATCGTGTTAGATCCGAAGATGAAGATTTTTATATTTCCTTCAGTACCTCCTCTTATCTTGGCAATGTTAGCAGCACCAGTACAAGAGATTCGAACGACTTCAATTTTAGCAGAGCTAAGGTCAACTCCAACTGTTAGCGCTGTATCACCTGCAGTGATGATTAAAGTAGTAGAGTCAAAATCTGTTGAGTCTGCAAAGAGATTAATTGCAGTACGATTTGCCCTTATATATAATGGAAGGACACTGACTAATTCTTGGTCAGTCGGTTTAGTTATGTCTAGAGTCATCTTGTTTATCCTCCAAGATCTGTATTAGAATGTCAGGGATTTCTAAGAAGTATTGAACTGCTTTTCGTCTCCCTTTAATATCACCAAGGTGAATTAATGTCTCAGATTGATTAGGAATAATTTTAAATCCTTGATCGTCAACATGAGATTCACCTACTATATCATATTCGAGTTGGGCATTTTTAGCAAGTTGAATTAATTCATCTTTAAAGTCGTCCCAGAGCATAGATGATTTGAATTCTTCAATTTGCATTTTAGTAGATCTTACTTCTCTTTCTTCCATCTTAGGCTCCCACAGGTACCATGTTGCCAGCTTGAACTTGCTGCGCTACGGCATCATCTGGCATTGTCTGAGTTTGAATCTGACTCATGTTACGTTTGAAGTCTTCAACGTTCTTAGCTCCGAGTTCACTTGCTATATACATGAAAATTCTAGTTGTATCAAACTGCTGAGAAAGTTCAGGTGATTGACCAATTACTTTAAACAACTCAATCCATGCATCAGAGAAGTTACCTCCAGGTATTGAACCATCTCGGACGATTAAGTCTGTAGAGATAGCCAAGTCATAAGGAGAAACTTTAACCCGTTGCTGTTTTCCAAATGTTTTAACTAACTGTTGTTCAGATCTTCCAGCAATCTTCACATACATGTCTTGAGACATATACTGTTGGGTATGGACAGCGAACATAGTACCAACATCTTGCATGAATTGCATACTTATGATCATTGCTAGTCTTTGCAAGCGTGATACAGCAGATCCTCTAGTGCCTTGGAATTCACCTTTAGTTAAACGCTCAGGTCCACCTTGACGAAGTGCACCTTGCATTGATGCATCAGCTCCAGATACTCGATCCATCATTGAGGTTATATAAGTTGCATCTGCCATATTAGCACGAGTTATGTCATTTACTTGAAGTTGCTGAACTACCTTATCAACTCCACGTCCCCATGCAGGTCGACGTAAGCGGATTAATTTACCAGGTTCTGGATCTTCAAGATCCTTAATATTAACAAGATAAGGATCAACAATTAGCATATCGTTAATAGCTTTGCGAACATTAGCTACATGCGAGTTAAACATGAAGTCGAGAGTACCTTGTAGTCCACCTAGAATTTCCATTCTTGCAATAGGTGTAATTGAGTATCCATCGTATTCAGGCGATGCAACTGCTACAGGATACATCCCATGATTATGATCAGATCGCTCACATTGAGTAATGATATCATCTGCTGATAGACAAAAGAACCATTTCTCTGGATATTCTCCATCTGATAATCCCCATTCTTTTGGAATTAGATTAACATACATTTTGATATTATCAACTGGATTTGTAGACTGATTCATTGTCCTGCGTGAATCAGATGCTCCTCCAAACTTAATCTCTCGCTCACTCTGGTCATTTGAAAGGGAAGATTTTTTATCTTTTTTCGCTTTAAGATACCTTACATTAAATACACCTGAACTAGGCACTGCTTCATCTGAAAGCATATTCATGTAGTTATCACGATCTATCCATCCGTTAAATTCGCCAGATTGAATATTACTACTAGCAACAGATGGATCAGGTAGCCACATATAAGGATCGATGTTAGTCAGATCATTTCCTTCAAATATTACCTTATCAATAAAGTCTACAAAGTCAGTAGAAGACTCACCTAATCCACTCTCTGTAATTGACTGAGATTTAATCGGAACTCGGCCATTTCTAGTTACCCACCCAGGAATTCCAATACCTACTCCATAACTTAGAGAGTCTCTAAGGATTGTATGCAGAGCTAATGGCACCTTAGTTTTAATACAGTGAAGATTAACAACTAACTCCATCAACATAGCACCAATAGTATCATCATCTTCAACACCCTCATATTGGAACATAGGATTTTGAAAGAAAGCCATTGAGAGATAAGTTAACAATGATTCAAGGACAGAATAAGAATAAGGGAAAACTATTGATACAGGTTTTGTAGAGTCCTTTTTCTTAAGAATCTTCTCTTTATCCTTTAAAGGGATATAAGCTGTTAATGTCTTATCTATTTCTCTCCAGGAAGGAAATCTCTTAGCCATTTCATTCCTTGACTCTCTAGCCCTAGTCCAGATTTTATTCCTTAGCTTAGTATGAAAATCGCTGTCTGGCTTTAAGTCTAAACCATTAGGATATTCATAATCAAAGCTCATCCTTGAATAATCTGGCTTTGGTTCTGAAGGCTCACCTGATACAATGTAAGGCATTAATTACTCCCCTATTCAATTATTCCTTCAAAGATAACTTCGTAATCTCTCCAGTTTTTTATCATATCGGCTACATCATCAGGATTCCAAGATCTCCAAGCATATGATATTTTAGCTTTGTAGAGAAACTTCATTGTTAGTTCAGAGCAAATACCAAGACCGAAGTTTATGTATTTAGCAGCAAAGGGAATTAGGAAGAGAATTAACCGATGCCCTGCATACCATTTACCTTCGTGCTTCTTAATACCTTCCCAACCAAGGTGGAATTTCTCTGGAGTCATTTCCTTATGACGACCAATAAGGACTTTCTTACCTCGATAATCAACGAAGAGGTTCTGTCTTTTATTAGTCCAGAGTGCTTCAAATGTCATTCCATCTTTATACATTATAATACCTGAGTGGGAGTATTCTGCTTCATTATCCTTACTTTTAATCTTCTGAACAAAGTTAATTATTCGTCCAAGAGCCATAGGATTCCGAGTACAGAAAATGTCACCTTGATTTAGTTCGATACTAATTTTCATTTAGTTTCCTTATTTAGCACTAATAAATCTACTTCCCATAGTATCTATTTGATAATGAACACCTACCATAAATATCCAAGGATCTAATGTGGGAGTAGGGTTAGTTACTGAAGCAATTCTTTTTAAACTCATTAGTAAGTTAGCCTCAATTTCCCATCCAGCTGGTGTAAAGGATAAAACACTTGTATATATATGAGTTTTATCTGGAGTATTTAAAGGAATTAATGTCTCAGTGGATAGTGTAGTAACTGCTGCAAATGCAGTTGTTCCACCATGCGCTAAGCCATTAGACCAAGTATAGTCTATTTCCCACTTAACTCCACGATCAGTCCCATCAACTCCATTAGTTCCCCAGTGTACATGGATCTCAATTTGTGTACCTTCTTTCCCATCATGCTTTAGTTCTACTGGCCGTAGTTCAGATATATCATTAATAGCCATTTGAAACTGACTAATGTTACCAGAGAAGTTAGCTAATGCTGGCTTACCAGCACCAGTTGTTTTTGGAGCAATTTCGAAATAAAGATCATCATAAACAACTTGAATTAATTCTAATGTTTTATTAGCTCCGCAATTAATTTCTAGATCATCTACAGTCTTTGATAAATTTCCAGAGTTGTCTAAAAGTAAAGATGAATCTTTAAGTAATTTTCCAGTAACTCCATCAAACCTTGCTATAGCATTATCTGTAGATGCAGCAATGCCAGTTACTAAATCTGCAATGCTAGAACTTATCAATGCATCATTAGGACCAACTGGAGTGCCAACTGTAACTGGCTCATCTGTTTCAATAGCAGATACATAATCTCCATTATCATAGCCAATGACGTTTGTTGCACTTCCTATGCGTATGTATTTAGTTGCCATAGTTAATTAATTAATTTAATTATCTGTTAAAGTCCATTAAGTCTATTAACTGATGTGTTTAGTAAGTCTATTTTCTTTGATAATTCTTCAATTTTTTCTATTAGCAAAGATGTACATGAAGTCCTTCTTTCTCCACATAGTCCTTCTTTTACACTTCCTTTACTCCCAATAAAATTTCCAATACTTATTGAGATAACCGAGATTAGAATACCACTTAAGATTAATTCAATTGAGCTTATCATTATGCATACCTCCAATTATCTATTGGTTCTTCATAATCAAGTTCTTTATACTCAGACTCGATATCATCTGGATTATCCTTTGGAGAAAAGTAACGTTCGCCTAATTCAAGCATCTCAATTATGTAAGCTAATGCATCCATAATGTCCCATAGTTTAGACCGAGGAAACATTATGAGTTGCTGTTCTAGCTTTTTCGTATTAGCGCAAGATGCATTGTGGTAGATATAACCGCCTCGATAGTAAGGAACTAGTTCTTTTATTCGATGTTCCTTTTTCATTCCACCTCGGGCTTTTAGCCAGATTAGCTCGAAGAAGGAACCCCTGCGAAACATCTCATTTTTTATAGGTTGTTTGATAAACTCGTTTAGAGAAGTTTCTTCAATACCTAGGACCTTTGCTCCTAAGCGAGTACCCATTCCAAAGAGCTCTTCATAGATTTCATCTGGATACATTTTCGCTGAGACGATGTCTCTGACATAAAGTTTAGCGTTGTTAAGATCAATCCCTATTCCTATTATTGCAGACTCAGCTGAATGAACCTTTACCGTTTTTGCAGGATCAAGAATAACTACAGTTTCAATATTAGTGTTATTTTGAATATCTATGTCAAGTAACTTAAGATCAGTCTCCTTCCTTCCAACATCATTAGGTACATTATAGTATCTAAAATAACCTTGTTGAAAAGATGAATCCTTTGTAGAAATTGGTAAGTTTCTTAATTCACGAAAGAATACATCTGTCTGACCTGCTTCTGAATGCTCTTTCCATTCCTTCTCAATTGCTTCATCAGACATAAACTCAGGAGCAGTTGATTTAAAGTTATCATCACAAGCTTCAAGCCGAATAGATTTCCACTCATTAGAATCGAGCAATTTTTGAAGTACAGAATCTTCATGTTTTAGAGTATCGATGTAGACTATTTTATAGTTTTTAGCTTGCTCACCAATTCTAGGTACTGCCTTAACTACATCAGCATAAAGCCATTCATACCACTGCTTTCGAATCTCATCGTTTCGGATCTTTTCAGGATCTTCTAGATCATCTATTACAATTAAACCAGGTCGATCATTCTTAAATAATACACCTCGGACTTGCTGTCCAGCTCCACGTGGCCAAACTAATGTATCATAAGCAACCCAGGCCTTCTTGGAGAAGGTCTCTTCAAAGTCCTTTGTATTTACATTTTTAGTTCTAAATGGACCAAATAAGTGTTTAATCATCCTGTTGGATACAAGTTCTCGACGTAAGTTTTCAGTTTGTAATGATGCAGCTTCATGTGACTTATTGATGTAACAGATAAATCCAGTGTGATTGAATAAGATATAGCGAGTCATAAATGCAAGAGCTAAAATAGAAGTCTTACCCCAACCACGAGGAGCAGCAATAGCTATTTTATTATCAGGCCCATCGATAAGTTTAAATATCTCTCCATGAACTTGCTCAGCAAATGGCATGTAGAAGCGCTCAGGAAAGAAAGTCTGAGCAGTCATGCGAGTGCTGACAGAGCATTGAGATAGTATGTTTTTAGTTTCTTGATCCATTAGTATTAATTATCTTACCATATCCTTCTATTAACATTATTTAGATCTAATTCTCAGTTGAGAATTTACCACGCTTACCTGTAATACTTGCGTATAAAACTTCAACATCAGTAGCTCCTGCTATACCGACATAAACTTTAACTTCATTACCAACTGTGTATGTTCCACTAATTAAAGGAGCTAAATATGATCCAGCAGAGTCTGTACTTCTATACACACTTTTCATAGCAGCAGTAGCTACTATAGCTTTAGATGTTGCAGAATCCATAAAAAGTGTACCAGTTATTTCAAGTATATTTTCTGTTACTGTAAAAGTAGTAGTTTCACTCTCAAGAAATATAGAAATTGAAGCAAATACTCTTACAGTACAAGCTGTTGCGCTAAGGACAACCCTAATATCGTAAGTATCTCTTAATTCTATAATATCTGCTGGAATTGTAAATAAGACTGTATTACCAGGGCTTACAGTTAAACCCTTAACTTCCGCACTATACGGAGGTGTAAAAGAACCTATAGAAGATGTTGCTGGAGCTGTTATAAACGTTTGACTAATATCTGATCTATCTCCAGTAGTATTAACTAAACCAAAATACTCAATATGATCTATTCTATTACCATAAGAAGCCGAAAGAACTTTAATGAAATCAGCAGGAACTAACCCATAATCTTGAGCGTTTTCATATATATATGGAGTAATAATATCGCAATTATACAGTGTAGCATCAATCATATGATAGTTATACGTAGGAGCAAAATTTACACCTATAGCGTATATCCTTAAAGACTCAAAACTGCAGGCCTCAAAATAACTTGTAGCATCAGAATAAATTAATCCTCTTTCCCCGCTACTTTGTTGATCTTGAAGTTCATTAGAAGCAGTTTTTATAATAGTATTTAACATTTTTGAGTTATTAAGAAGTTGTATTGTTTTAACCCCGCCAAATACAAATGATAACTCCGAATAATGCAAGCTTGCTTTATTTAATATTATTGCTCCGTGCCTTCCAGTAGACTGCGCCCTATTATCAAAATCAATTGTAGTAATACATCCCAAAAGTAAATTTTCTATTTTTATTTTCCCTATTCGAGATTCTGTAGCAGCACTTGTACTTCCATCAACTAAAACAATAGCACTAACACCATAGCTCCCTAAAAAATACATATTTTTTACTATTATACCATCTGGAACACCTGCATCAACTCCAGCAGGAGTGTAATTAAGGTCGAATTTTATTATACTGCGCGCAGCAAGATTTTCACTCCCTGAAAAATTATTAAATTCGCAGTTCATTATATACCCTCCATTAATAAATAGAAAGTATTCAAAGTCAACTGCGCTTCCATATGTTCTACCAACACGTTCAGAATAGATAATTACATTACTTGCAATAATATTATTTATATGATGATCTACTATACCTGTACGACAGTCAATCATATATACTGCCATAGCACCATTAGTGCACTTAATCTTACAATTATTCCAGTTAATAATTTGATATTCATATATAGGTATTGCTTTTGATGTATCACCAATACTTGGCTCTACATAATATATACTACCTTTATTATAATTAACTATTTTTCCAGTATTATGAGCAGAAATTATAGCATCAATATCATCAGTTACACCGTCACCTTTTGCCCCAAACCATTCTGGATATACTCCATATATAACACCAGAAAAAGATATATTACCAGTACCATCAAATACCTGACTCAGAGAAGATTCAAATGTACCAGATATAGTTAAAGTTATACCGAAATTTATAGTTAAGATACTACCAGCAGATATAATAGTATGTATATTATCTGATATAGTATCATCTTGACCAATAATAAATAATCCATTAATGATTAATGTAACTTCTTCAGACTCAATCCAAGTTAAGGCAGAATGAAGACTATTAAACCAACTTAATTTAAGTACTGCACTATCAAGAAAGTCAAAGTCTCCAACTCCGGCGAAGAGTTGGTAGTTGCCAGCTTCAATGTTTTTAAGGTTTCCTACTTCTACCCCAGCATTTAAGGATAGGATATTCCCAGGAGATTCCCACTTAAGAATTACATCATCTCCAGGTGAGTATGATGCAGTAATTGTATGAGGTTTAGATACAATAAGAGTTACTGTGTCATTAGTAGTTAAGGCAAATGCAGCTTCAATGTTAGAGAACCAGCCAGACTTAATTACACTCCCACCAGCAAAATCTATATTTCCAGCACCTGTGAAGACCTGACGATTTTCTGCAGAGATGTTAGTAGTTTGAATATTAAGATAGCCTGAGTTAGTAATAGACCCATTACGAAGAAACTTAAGTCTAACATTTGCAGGGACTGTTAAGTTTGTTACTACTTGTGGAGAAGCTATTACTATCTCACGGTCTGTAGCGCCGACTGCAGTTATAGCAGTATTTAGGTTTGTATAAGCTCTAGCATCAGTCCATAGACCATCTGGCGAGGTTACTATAATGTCTCGAAAGAATTCAGCTGATGCAGTTGACACTAATAATGTTAATGAAAGGATTATTGAAAGAATTAATTTTCTCATTTTTTGCTCCAGTTAATTAAATAATTTAATTGTCTTATTTAACAGCTTGAATTCTAGATTGCCAACTTGACCCTATTGATGAAGGTTTTGTTCTTGATTTAAGTTTTTCTTTATGAATAAGAACTGGCTTAAGCTCAGGCCTTATAAATACTTCCTCTCCCATATCTTCGAAGAACTGATCAAATCGATAAAGGCGATTACTTCTATTTTCACCATGTACTACCATAAAGACATAAGAAGGAGGAATGGTGTAGACAGTGGAGAACTTACTTCCCATATTCAAGTGTATGTCTTCATAAGGACTAATGTAAGGATAGACCTTTTGCACTAGGACAAGGAATGGACTGGTTCTAGCATGAGTATGTTTAGCGTAGAAATTATAAAGTCGTCCATCAGGAGCTTGACCCATTAGTTGATAGTTAATGATGAAGTGAGTTTCTGATTTAGTCTTAGTCATATGTTTTATATGGGCTATCCATCCAGGTGCTACCCAATCATCTGTGTCGAGTCTAGCCATTATGGTAGAGATTGGATGGCTGGAGTTTTTAGCTATGTATTCAGGACTGCCTTTGTCTTTCTCTTGTCCCCAGTTTCGAGATCTTGAAATGGAGCTTTCCCACTCTGAGAGGTTACTAGTAGTGTGGATAAAGTTGATATTTAATCCAGTCCAGTCTAAAGATTTAATTCTTTGAGTCGTTTCATTGTTAGGATCACCTACAACTAAGGAAATTGAGAAGTCTTTATCAGTTTGGCTTTTAAGTGAGTTGATGAAATATTTCTGCATCAGAGCTAATCGTGACTCAGTTAAAATTCCAATACCTTTACCTTCTCCCATAGTATTGTAGATAGCTCTGGAGATTATGATAGGTGCAGTTAGGACCTTAGTTGGAATTGAAGGATCGGAAGTAATAGGAGGATCTAATTTACCTTTCCACTTTTTATCTAAATAAGCTTTGTTAGTTTTGAGTAACGAGTCTACATCGAATCCCTCTTTCATTTGAACTATATTAAAAGTAGATCGACCAAAATGCTGAATGCAAGTATTTAGAGCCAGCTCAGTTCTATATCCAGCTGCTCTTACTCCCCTGTTGTAATCAAGATCATCCCACATTCCCATAGCATAGTTAGGATCAAGGTGACCTACTATGTCTAAGATTCCACGCTTAATTACAGCGCATAGGAAAGCTACGAATGGAGGAGTAGTTGTTCTGTTGTAGTAATGAGATTCTAGATATTCATTTACTCTACCCATCTTCCACAGGACTGCTTCTTCGGGCAGAAGTGAAGAGTGAAGAGAGAGACTATGGTGAGAGTCAACTGCATTGCCTTTTCCATAGTTAGTCAAAGCACCTATAATGCCAAGGTCTTTGGACGAAGCCAAGTGGTCAACTAGTTTCTTTAACCATTCTTTAGATACAATAGTATCGTTGTTTAACAAGCAAACATTAGGCGCAGATGAAGACTCTAATCCTTTATTAATAGCTCCTACAAATCCTTCATTAGTAGGCATTTGAATTAATAAGTGTTCAATGCCTGAGAGGACTTCCTTGACTTTATCCAAGCTTTCTTTTGTAGATGCATTGTCTACGAAGATTACTCTATATGTTCCAGGTTCTGTGTAGTCTTTAATAGAGTTTAAACATTCTATTGAATAATGCTCGTTATTGTAAGCAGGGATAATTATGTCGCAGAAGATAGGATAAGGATCTTCACGTAACCCCTGGCGAACTTTACTTACATAATTATAGTCTACATGTTTAACTTTTTCGCCTGAAGGACAACGATCGTAGGTTTCTTGATTTAGTAAAGACCATCCCTTTTCAATACAATACTCACCTAATTCACATCCAGGGTAAGGTGCAAAGTAAGCCCATGAAGGCATTTCAGCGTCTATTTCATCAGCCATTTTAGATGTAGCTTGAATGTCCCATTTAGTTTCCCAGGGAATTGCTGTGATGTAATTAGCGTAGATCTTAGCTCCAGTTGACTTAATAATCTTGGCTGACTCTAGATTCTGCTCTACTGTGATTCCCTTTTTTAATTTATCTAAAATTCGCTGTGATCCAGATTCAAATCCTACAGAGATTAAATCCCAGCCTATGTCTACAAGTCTTTGAACTAAGTCAGGATTCTTACAAATTCCATCTGCACGACCAGATGCCCAGAAAGGCAGACCTATCTCAGGGTACTTATCTATAAATTCTTCTAACCAATTTCGCTGAAGAAGGAAAGTATCATCATGGATCATTAAGCATTCAGGGTTGTAGAGAGTTACTAATTGTTTAAGTTCAGATATTACACTATCAACCGAGCGTCTTCGTAGGGCTTTACCAAAGTGATTGTTTTCTAAAGGTTGACAAAAGGCACAGTGATAAGGGCATCCTCTAGCTGCGCAGACTGAAGTCATTTTAGTGAGTTTTCCTCCATACCACCAGTTAGTACAATCTTCAATTGAAGTAGTGTAGATTGACCTATCTACGAATGGAAGAAGGTTTAAGTCCTTAGGCTTTTCACCAGTTATAGATCGTTTAAACATTAAATGATCTTTAAGGAACTTAGGGAAAGTTAGCTCTGATTCACCTTTGAATATGTAGTCTATTTCAGGATTGTTGAGTAGTTCATTTGGAGCTGCAGTAGCATGGTAACCTCCTACTATGACCAGTGATCCGAGTTCTTTTGCATACTTTATTACTCTCATTCCTATGGCGTAGTAGGAACTTTTCATACTAATGGCAATGAGATCATAGCCCGTTAGAGCAACTTTTAACTCTTTATCATTGGTTAAAGTCTTCATATCAAGAAAGCTTACATCACAGCCTGATTGTTTAGCTGCAGTGTAAGTCATACCAGCTCCATGGTCAATCCAGGAGTCTAGACCTTTTCCTTGATATGGGTAGAGGGAGACTATTAAAGTTTTCATAGTTTAATCCAAAGGCTCTTCATAAGTTGTGTCCTTCCATAACAGACCAAAAGGCATACATATTTCTATACATTCATTAAAGGTCTTCTGCATACTTTCTCTGAACTTCCTATTTGGGCTTATACAAGATATTATGACAGTTTTTCCTTGATCTTCTATTATTTTAGCTATTTTAGATATTCTCTCAATGTTAGTTTTTCTGCTTTTATTACTATAACCAACTGGAAAATGCTTTCTTACTTCATCACCATCAAGAACTATGCCATTAACTTGCTTTGCTATCCTGTAGGCTAATGTAGTTTTTCCTGCTCCTGATCTGCCAGTTATCCAGTATATCACTCTGTTTGATTCCACCTGAAGTTCTTTCTATCTTTAATAAATAAAGGATGGCTTGAGAGCTTATGGTATTCTATTTCTTTTGCCTTATCAGATAATAAGGGCTTCTGATGACTTTTCCAGAAGTTATACTTAATCTCTGAAATTACTCCATTTGTATAGCCGTATTTTACCAATTCTATGAACTCAGACTTCTTATCCCAACAGCGAATTTCTGAAGAGATTATTTCTTGTATTGGTCTTAGAATTACTATTATTAGAGTAGATGGAGTTTTTATTCTATGTAACAAGTGACAAAGACCAGGACATTGAATTACTACATTTTCCTTTGTTAGGTAATGATTGAGTAAGCGTTCATCATGATTGTTTAAGTATCTTTCATCAATTAATTCCTTGTTAGTATCAGCAGCGATTATCTTCGCAGCAATGCGTGTACCAGAGCGTTGAGGCCCAGAGATTACTATGCTGGAGAATTCTTTAAGTGATTCAAACATCTAACACGCCCATAGGGATATAGTTATAATTATATTCTTTAATAAAACTCTTCTCAGTTTCCATTATAGCAAAAGCTGATTCTTTAGTATATTTTTGATCTGAAGGAATTACATTCTCAAAAGGTTTTTGAAGTAAGTAATCCTTATCATATGAGATTCTTAAGTATTTAAGTATGTTGTTTAAGTCTTCTTTTAAATTTTCTTGTTTACCAATAAATCTACAGCATTCTGTGAATTTCTTAAAATGACCTGTTAGGAATCCAGGATGAGTTTGTAGTATAGTGTCTATATAATCTTGAAATGGTAGATCAACTATTTCATTTATCCATATACCAGTTCTGTCCTTTACAGCTTCTTGCTTACATTGCCAGAAAGATCTGTACCAAGTTAGAGGATGACGTATGAAGCAAAAGTGTAAGTCTTCAGTAGATCCTATAATTTCCCTTACTTGTTGACATCCTATATGAGCATGAATACCAAGACCCTTATGCTCATGATCCATATTAGTCTCTTTAAAGTAATTAGTTATCCAAGTACCACCAGTTTTAGGAATGTGAAGGAAGATTGCTCTGTTTATTTGAATAGCCATTTAGTTATCTAATCCTTTGTCATAGTCAGTAAATTCAAAGTCTCCACCTTCTAATATATCAAACTTTAATTGTTCTAACGTACCAATTAATAGAACTCTATTAAATCCATTTCTGAAGGTTCTTGTACTGTGATCATCTTTACGTGTATAAGCAATAGCAAGAGCTTCTATGTTGCCATTTCTTAATTCATCAAGGAGATCATTTATATTTTTAAATGCTCCAGTTTGATCAGCTATGTTTAGTTTCTGAACTGTACCCATTATGCCTCCCAAGGTTTAGTCTTAAGCAATTGATCAAAGGTTATTATCTTCACTTGGTCAAGCCAGGCTTTTTCATCTTGTCCGAATGATATAGCTTGAGACCAGTGTTTGTTTATATCTAAGTATTTGCCAAAGCGTTCTTGGATTGCACTTTTATTTCTCAGCATCATTTCTTCTCCGCCGAGTACGTAGCAAGAAACAAGGAAGCCGAGAGTAGCAGGCCCTTCTCCGGACTTATTCCAGAGGCGGTAATTTCCTACTTTTGTCTTTGAAGAGTCATTAGAGTCTAGGTCAATTTTAGGAAAGGGTCCTATATGGATGCCTGGGTTAGTTGGTACTGCGTAGTTTTTAAACCCAAGAAGCCAAGGCTTAATTCCTATATGCATGTCACCTCCACCCCAAGATAACTTATGCTGAGAAAGTGCTCCATAGCCATTGATAGTCTGCCAGAGACTCTTTCGGCAAATCCAAGGCATTCCTTTCCAAGTTATTGTGCGAACTTTATTATAACAAGTATTCCAATTACCTAGTTCGTTAACTGACATGTCTCTGTCGTGTTTAGCTGAACGTTCATGCTGATGTGCCCAAGAGATTGGTGCATGAGCGAAGGCTAGTTTAGTATTGTGCTTGTTTTTCTCCATGAAGTTGTAGAGGTCTAAGAACATATCTCTACCAATGATCATGTGAGAATCGACGCAGGAGATGTATTGACCTAGTGATTTTTCAACTGCTAGATCACGAGCAGTGAATAAGCAAGGAAAGTCTTGATGGTAAATCTTAATTAATCTCTCTTTAATGTAACCAGTAGGGATTACACTAGGGAGTAGTTTGTAGAAGTTCTCATTAGAGTTATCGACTATAATGATTTCACAGTTTTTCAGTCCGAGAGGGCGAAGTTCTTCAATGCAGCTTCTGACTGTTACAGAGAGCATTGCAAGATCATTTCGATTAGAAATTATAATAGAGAGTTTTTTCATACTAGAATCTAGCTACTCTCAGTTTAAGTATGTTAAAATACTCCCTCATAGCAATTAACTGATCAAATAAAAGAAGACTTTCTTCTTCAACTAAAATTGCAAAGTTAATAGAATTAATAAACTGAGTCAGTGAGATTAACTTCACTTCAAGATCTGCTTTTTCATCTAATACTCTCTTTTGGTAATTTTCCATTAAGTTTGTCTTTCTCTGAATTTTCATAGTTTGTTAAATTATTTAATTAACTGGTTATATTTTCTTTTTCTTCTTTCATTAACTTAAGAACTTTAATAAAAATAGTGCTATCTCCTCTATTGTGCTGCACCAAGACTATTTTGTCTATCATGCCACTCTCTTATCAAAGTTCCGGCGCTTTTGGGGTATTTAATAATCATCGATCCCTTTATTAACTAAATAAGTATGCGCTATCTTGCCGGATTTGGACGTGCCATATACATGCCGGTCCTTGCTGTACCTTGCGACATAGCCGATATCTTTAAGCAAAGAATCAATCGTGGCGATCATTTTCTTTAAGTTCTCACGCCTTATGTCATTGCCCTCATTTGTTCCACCGATTGGCATAATAGGGCCTATTAATTTTTTCACGACTTCGTATGTGTCTATCATTTATCCTCCAGCATTAAGTGCAGGGGACTACATCTGGCTTCTCTGTAAGTCCTTGTAGCAAATAGGCATGTTATTTTAATGTTCATCAAAATCATATCCAGGCCAAAAAGAAGTTGCCTTTAAATGGTTCAAAATTAGTTTTGCCAAATTATCCATGGGCGCATGTTGATAGCCGCTTGTAGTTTTATCAACAGACCATATCATTAATTGGTCTGATATTTCTTGAAGTAATTCACGGTGGGACTTATTCTTTTCGTGGATGTTCATCCTGCCTCCTCAAAAATTAAGCCTCGTCAATCTTCTTAACTTCTACTATCATCCCTGCTGATTTCGCTGCAGCAATTCCTCTCTTTTTAAATTCTTCAATTTCTTGCAGAGTAGCAGTAGTATTCATATTACGAGTGTCTATTTTAGTCGGAGATCTATGTCCACCTAGATCCATTAATACAGTGTCTGCAGTGTCTTTTTTTAAGTTATAAGACACTGTATCATTGTCAAAGATTTCCTCATAAATTTTAAGGGCTTTTTCTGCTAACTCTGCAGCTCGCTTCTCTACATTTATAATTCCTTTGTCTCGCTTTTCTCGCATTGATGAGAGTTTTTGAATGCCTAATTCAGAATTTAGCGTGTTAGAGACAGTAACTGGAGATACATCTAATAACTTTGCAATTACAGATTGCTTATGCCCTTGTAATGCCAGCGCTATGATCTCATGAGAGCATTGCCAAAGCTGCTTAATATCATGAGTTCCTTGTCTATCACTTCTACGTAGATCAGGCTCTCTCATCTCAAAACCATAAAGGGAACTTCTCTCTACCTTTTCACTTTCCACTGCTAAGTCCATTAATTTTTCTCCAATTTTAAATTTATTATAACCGTTCTTTTCATTATTGTCAACGTATTTTTTGATGTATTTGTTTAGTCTAATTCTATTAATAAAAAGAGAATAGAGGAAAGAGAAAAGAGAAAAGTTAATTAATTAATTTAACCATCTGTCAACAAATGGAAATTTTGGTACAATATAAAAATTTTCAGCTAAAATGTAGGGAAGCTAACCCCCGCACTATTACATCAATCTTTCCCCATCGACCAGATGTTTTAATTTATGTAATGAGTTACGATTTATGTTGACAGACTAGATTAAATATGTGATGATGGATTTAATGTTAGATGATTAAATAATTAAATGATCTTTGTTCTCTGACAATTTAGGTATGGCTAGTACGGTTTACGTCTAGCCATCATTAGTACCGTGTGAACTAGATGTTATAACATTATGTCAATATGAAAGGACATTAATTATGACACTAGGACAAACAATTGGTATTGTTAAACATACCTGCTCAATCACGAACAATAACGATGAAAAAGCTTCCATCACAATCAGAATTGATTTTTCATCCGCTAGTGACTCAGATATTAAATCATGGCTAGTAGGTAATAGAATTATTGCATTTCAGAGACCAACTAGACTATTGAGTCTAAGTGAGATAAATAACCTAGATGGAAGCACTATCCAGGCAACTGAGGCAGGAGTAAAAGTTAAGTCCAGATCAGAGAAAATCGCTAGTTATGTAAATGCTGGAATTCCAGATTCAATTGCTAGTGCTATTGTAGATGGGACTATTAGTCAAGAAAAGATGGATTCTATTCAAGCGATTCTAGACGAAAGTTAGAACTATAACCAATATCTAGTTCACATAGTTAATTAAACTAAGCCCAATGCTAGTTAGCCATAGTGTTGGGCTTTTCTTATTGTTACTAGTTTAGCAATTCCACTTGGGAGATGAAGATAGGATTAGTGGATAGGTTAGTAAGAGGGTTAAAATACACTGAATTATACGTTGACAAATTACGTTACTACGTGTATGATGTAATTATGTTTGGTTGTTTAATATGTAACGGGTTTGTTGGTACCCATCCCCTCCATAGAGTGTAGGTATGTTTGGGTGTAATGGTGTAATGGTGTAATGATTGTAATGTATCTATATATAATAGTTCTACATAAAAAATATATATAAGTAATATATATATAAGTAATACCTACAATGTTACAATGTTACATTGTTACAGACCTACAATGATTACATGTTTAGAGGGGATGGGGAGTAACAAACCTGTTACATTGGTTACATTGGTTACAATGTTACACGTTACAGACTATTAAATGATTTAATTAACTAGGAGGATTTAAGATGAGTGAGATTAGCAAGGAAGAAAGACAAGTGAAGATTGAGAGTACTAGGCCAATTCAGTCAAGGATAGATATTAGGACATTAGCTGAGATGGATCAGTATTGGAGTAATGAAGGACATTATATTAAGACTATTAGTCAGCTAGTAGCATGGACTGTGGACTTGTGTAGAGAGATATTGTTTAATAATGATAAGTTAGTTAGTGAACCTATGGGTTTAAGTGAAGCGCTTAACTATTTAGGCATTAGAGGATTAACTCAGCAAAGTTTAGTAAATAGAAGTATGAGAAAGAATCATTATACTAAAGGGTTTGAAGAGATAAGGTTAGAAGGTGGCAATCCTAGATTGGAAAATCCTAGTGAGTTTGCAAAGATTCATAATAGAGATAATATGGAGCCTATGCCTGTGAAAAAGGAAGAGACTGTTAGAGATGAGGTTGAGATAGCAATTATGAAAGCTAAGATAGAGAAGAGAAAGGAGGAGAAAGAAAGGATTAAGAGTCAGGTAGAGGTTGATGAAGATGGATATGTTAAGATTAGTCCATCTAATATTGGTAGTATAACGGATGAAGATTTAGCTAAATGGAAGAGTAGTGATAGTGAAGAGAATGAAGATGCTAATAAACCTGATAGGAAGAAGATTGATGTTACAGGTTCTCTTCAATTGAGGAAAAAGACAGATGCTGAGTTAGAGTTAGAAGGTGAAAGAATTACAAAGAAAGATGTAGAGTTAGAGAAGCAAATGAATGAAATACCTGATCGTAGCAATGTGGTTAAGTTAGATGATTAAATAATTTAATAATCTATTCGGGAAAATCATCTACATAACCAAACTGTAATTACGTTCTGGACCAAAATAACACTTGACAACTGTAATTTATTGTGATATGATGGATTTATTAATGAAGATAATTAAATTAATTAATTAACTACTAAACGAAAAGGAGATTAGATTATGTCTAAGGAATGGTTAAGCAAAACTGACAAATGTGATATCTGTAAAGAGGATCTTAATTGGGTATCAAATAAGCAATGGTTTGTAGATGGTAAGACTAAAATAGATGGCCATTGGGCTATTATGTGTCCTAGGTGTTTTGAAAAGTATGGTGCTGGTCTAGGTATTGGATGGGGTCAGAAGTATGATGTATTTACTATGGAAAGAATTTAATGATGTCTAAAAAACTATTTAAAGGTACCTTTAACTGGTATGGAGAGATTCACACTCTCCATACTAATGCTGGTAATGTGCAAAGAGCATTATTTAACTTTATGGTCCAGTTAAGTGTTAAACTTAACCGGACACAAAGTAGTATTAGATACTACTTCAATGATGGAAAAGATAGATGGAATATTAAGGAGATAGTTAAAGATGACTAATCCTAAATTTACTATCCTCGGCGAACATATCTCATTGATTCGTCCTAGTTTCCACAACCCTTTAGTCTTTAAACAAGATCGACCTAAAACTCCTTCCTGTTGGTCTAGACCTAAATTAATCAAAGAGAACTCAGGTAAGGTTATAGGACCTTGTTTAAGACATTCAGATGGAACTATTTACATTTTGTTTAGAGGATGTCATTTAACTGTAATGGAAGAATTTAATCTTAATCCTGAAGAAATAGTTAGTAGTGGTTTCTTTATGGAAAATTGTAACTTTGTTTGGAGATAAAGATGAAAAAATATTTTATCGAAGTAATGTTTGAAGAATGAGACAATTGCTGAAATGGCAAAGGATGGACTATCATATAGGTTTATCCCAAAAGATGTAATTACATTACTTAAAGATCTTCCATCTAATAGTATTGGGTGGTTCTTTAATGAGTCAAGAGATAGATACTGTGCTGAGTGGTATGATGATGACTATATATTTATTAATCCATCTAAAGTTGTAAATTTATTTGGTTTGCCTGTGTTGTTTGGGATGAAATGTAGTTAATTAAATTGTTAAATTAACTAAATGAAAGGAAGACTAAAATGAATAAGAAATTGACCAAAGAACAATATAATAAACTGATTAGAAAAAGAATAATTAAAGGAACTCCTCGATGCAAAGACCAAAAATCAAGGAAAGTGAAATAATGAGATTACAAGTAATCAGACAACTATTTCGCTCAAAACAAGATTCGACTAGACAACTAATCCTCATTGCAGTCTTCATTGCCTGGATGATAGGATTAGTTTTTGGAGTTAGGATAAGTTAATTAATAATTAAACAATCTAAAAGGAAAAGCTAACATGACAGAGAATAAGAGACTTGGAAAAGAAACGACTTGTACGAAGTGTGTATTTAGACTTGAGAATAATAAATCTTATACACCATCTCAATTCGAAGACTTTGCTCTTGGACGAGCCCGAAAATACACAACCAACAAAGTCCCGTTTTGTGAGCTTGGCTATACGCAAAACCCAAGTGGGCCAATAGCTCTTGAAAAGGCAATTAAGAATGGGGCAAGACTTTGCTCAAAACTTCGATTCAGAAATATCTAGTAGCAAGAAGCCTTTAAGTCTTGTGCGTCAACAGTTAGCTTGGAGGACTAGCTGTTGGGTAGGTAGAGTTAAAACAATAACACTAAACAAGGAGAAGAATTAATGCCTAAAGGAAAAATTCACCTTAGGTCAGATTTAGTAACTGGACGTCACACAACTTTCACCGTCTTCTGTAATGGAGCAAATTGTGGGCAACTTTGTATGACAGAAGAAGAAGCTCAATTTTTTCATCAAGTAGTTATGATGTCAACTTATTCTAAACCAGGGGAGATAATCTCTTCTGGAATTTGGGAAAGTAAGTAAGGAGAATAGAATGGAAAATGATAAAATAGAATTACTTTATACTAAACAACCACTCCATAATGGAACTATTGAGTGCCAGAATCCAGATTGTTCAGTAATTATGGCTGAAGTTTCAGTAACAACAGAAAGAAAATACTGCTCAAAGACTTGCAGATGGAAGGCTAGACATGGAAAAAAGAAAAGAAACAGTAAGAATCTATGAAACTAGACACTGGGAATGGACTTGTACAGAGTGTAAAGAAAAGTATATAATACTACTAGATCCAACTCATGCAAGTAAAGTTACATGCAAGAACTGTAATGCAGAATTTAAGCCAGATGGAGGATGGTAAGATAAATAAAATATAAGGAGAATTAACTATGACGAAAGAAGAAAAAGAACTCCTGATAGAGAAAAGAGCTAATGCTTACAAAGAAGTTAAGGGATGGAAGGTAATTCTAGATCAACTAGAAGCTTCTACTAACAATACCATGCTTAAGCTTCTCATGGCTAAACAAACTTACGAAACTATAGATCGTGAGCTAGCTTTTAACGATGAAAGATTTAAGCTCTTAAAAGTTACAGAAAAAGAGGTTTCTATTAATCTTACGCAAGATCAAGTTAATCGGATTCTTGCGGAATTAGGTGAGGGTGCAGCGGGTTAAAATACAGCGGGTTAAAATACACGGAAAAATACGTTGACAACATATGAAAGATCATGTATATTCAATAATGTAACGAGGCAATTATGTCATTTAACTTAACAAGGGAGGCAAGAATGATCCAGAAAAGCGTAAGTGCGAAGGTACCAGAGAAGAAAGACTCAGAAGGGAACATTACACAAGTAGAGGCTAGTGCTACAATCGTTGTAAACTATTCAGAGTCACTCAATGAAGCTATTGAAATGTATGGAGAGGAGGCAATTCTTACTAATGCCTTCTCGAACTGGAGAGTAACACTTCAAGCGAACGTAAGGAATTCGCTTAAAACTGGAATGGAAGAAGGGCAGATTCAATCTAAGTTAAATGACGCAAAAATGGGTGTTGCCGCTACTGGCGGTAAGGTAGATGCGGAAGCTGCATTTATCGCCAAGTTTAAAACAGCTACTCCTGATCAGCAGGCTGAAATGCTGGCTAAACTCAGAGAAGCTGCCCAGGATTAGAACTTTGGATGATGCCATAACATCGTCTGACCATCCAAAGTAAACCAGCGGGCTAGGTGCAGTGTCGACTTAGCCCGCTTTTTCTAACTTTATAAATGCACAAAGTAGAAGGATTTAAATTAGTTAATTAAATTGTTTAATTAACTTACTCACTCACTTAATGAAATGGAGAATAAGCAAATGAAAGCAAAAAAAGTAATCCGCACTAAGAAGTTTTCTGAAGAACAAACCAAAAGAATGTGTGAGAATTTGCGTAGTAAGTATAAGACCTATACTAATATTGAGTATAGGTTTAGCTATTTTACTTATCCAGCTTTTAAACCTGAAACGATTAACTTCTATTTATACATAGAGAACATTGATTCATTGTATAATCTTACCTGGTCTGAGCTTCAAGATAACTACTTTGAATTAATGAAAGGAAGCAGTCAAAATGCCTAACCAATGGCAGAGATGGAAGGGGATAATGAAGGAGAATAAATATGACAGATTTTAGTGGTCAAAAAGGTCTAGATGAAGAAAAAATCTTCTGGACTAAAGTTGATAAATTAGGTAATCATGAATGCTGGAATTATAATGAATATTGTGATAGAGATGGGTATGGAAGATTTCATCGTGCATCTGGGCGTATAGGTGCTCATGTATATTCTTGGTTGATAACTAGAAAGATGAATAAAGTACCTGAAGATAAAATAATAATGCATCTTTGTAATAATCCTTCATGTTGTAATCCTAATCATTTAATATGTGGGACACATCTTCAAAATACTCAACATATGGAATCTCAAGGTAGGGCATCTACATCACGTGAAAGAGCTACCCCAAGCTTAACTATTGCAGAAGTATGGTCAATTAAAGAACTACTCAAAAGTAAGAAGTTTTCTCAATCTCTTATAGCAGAAGTGTTTAAAGTTCATCAATCAACTATATCTCATATAAATACATCTAATACATATACATGTAAGGACGGTACTTATGAGTAGTTGGAATAGATGGAAGAATATAATGAAGGCATCGCCTTTCGAGGAAAAGCGCTTAGCTAAATGGACTCCTCCTTATATTATCCAACCTAAATACGATGGAGATAGATGTAAAGGATATAAGATTGATCCTGGATATCTACTTCTAACAAGTGAAGAAAATCCCTATTTCTCTGTGCCTCATATCAATGAATCCCTTGCAGAATCTGGCTTGAACATCATATTAGATGGTGAACTATACAACCACCAGATTCATCAGGAGGGTGGTCATGAACTAATTCACTCAATAGTTTCTCGCACTGTCAATATCCATTCTAGACATAAAAAAATTCAATATCACATCTTTGATGTTGAGGATGGAAGCTCTCAAATGGATCGAATAAGTACCTTGAATAAGATTGAAGAAATGAAAATTCCTAATGTTGTAGTTGCACCATTCTGGATCTGTAATACTTTAGATGAGATTAAAGTTGTCTACGATAGATTAATCAAGATGAAATTTGAGGGAATTATAGTAAGGAACCTCTATGCTGGATATGAGAAGAAAAGAAGTATCTGGATCATGAAATTTAAACCTAAAGCGAAGGACACTTATGATATAGTAGGATGGAATGAGGAGATTTCCAAAGATGGAATCCCTAAAGGTAGAATAGGGTCATTGACATTATCAAGTCAATCAGGAGATATTTTCAAAGTAAGTGCAGGGTTTAATGATGAAGAGCGCGCATTGCACTGGATTAATCGAGATGAACTCGCAGGTAAATCAGCGATAGTTCATTATCAACACTTAACTAATAAAGGTATTCCTAAAGGAACCTTTGATTTAGAGGTGATAGGATGAAACTTAGGAAAAACAAGAAAAAATATCCAGCTCAAATGGAGAAAGAATTAAGGGAGAAGTTAGAAAAACTCTATGGAAAACCAAAGAAGAGCTGGTGGGAAAGACGGTTAAAGTACAATATCAGCACTTGACAACTGGGAAGAAAGTTCCAAGATTCCCAGTATTTATGGAAATAGTTAACTCTAAAAGAAAGGAAAAAGAAAATGAATAAAAATCCAAGTTTTGAATTCTTCATCGCAGGTGTTCAATTTCACCAGGCTAATACTGTCCTTAATGATATGCTTAAAGGGCACCAATTAAAGATGGTCTCTGAGCCTACGAATAAGTACGATCCTAATGCTGTACAGTTGATTTTCCAGCTAGATGATAAATCAACTATGCTCGGTTATGTTCCGAAGAAGTTTTCTGCTTCTGTATCAGCCTTCTTGGAATATGCAGATAATCCAATCTGTACATTAACTGAAGTTAATAAAACAGCTAAAAAGTGGGAACAGTTGAAAGTAATCATTAGCGATGGTGATCTTGAGGAGGAAACTGAAGATGCCTAAATATCTATTCTGTGCAGAGTGTGGCTATGGACTTATAATGAATCGAAAGGTTGTTCGAAGTGAGATTGTGGAAGTAGTCGAGCCTCATAATTGTATCTATGAAGACAAATGTAAGTACTATCCTATGTCTTGGGAAGAAACTTCTATTTGCCATGCAGGGAGTGACATTAGTGGAGATTCTATCTGCAATCCTAAATATGCAAGAACTTGTCGCTGGTTCATTGAAGAGAATGAAAAAACTACTCTTACTAAAAAGGAACGCCCAGCTAATGTTGACGCTCTGTTTGATTCATTTAAGTTCGTTAATAAATTAAACGATCTGAAACCTAAATCTTCAATCATTGAAGAGCCTTCAACTGGAGATCGTCGAACTAAAGATAACCTCCGGCAGGAAATTCCTTCTTCAGCACCAGCTGGAGTTCTAAACATGGTCGGAAGCCCTAAACCAACATCTAAGCCAATTGTCCCTATGGAAACGGAGGGCTTTGATAATGAAGATTAGTCGAAAAGGTAAAGTATTCATAGTTAATCGCTCAGCTCATAATTTCTCCGATGCAGAGAAGTATGGCGAGTTAGTTTTTTTATCTAAAGGTTCTATGAATCGGTACTCAACTAACAATATGCATAGGAAGTTCACTGAAGCTATGAAGGACTCACAAGAGACTGACCATATAGTACCTTGCTCTTTAAATGTAATGAATAGTATCTGCTGTGCTATATTTGCTCGAAAGCATGGTACACTTAATTTGTTATTATTTAAAGATGGGAAGTATATTGAAAGGAATCTGGTGATATGAATGGATGAGTATCTTGGTGATGGAGTGTATGTTAGGTCAGATGATTCAGGAGGTATTTTACTCTTAACTAATGATCATTTAGGCCATGTGAATCAGATTTATTTAGAATCAGAAGTATTTGATAAACTAATTAAATTTGAAGGAAGATATTATTTAAAGGGAGATTAACTATGCCAAACATGTCTAAAAGAACACTTGAAAAATGGCGGAAGGAAGCCTTAATAGATACACATGATAATTCTTATGCAATAGTTGAAATAGTCCCTGAATTGCAACAGAGAATCCTCCGACTTACTCAAATCTTAATCGATCAAGAACTAATCAAAAATGTGAGGAATAAGATGGAAATAAGACCAGACTATCTAGATGAAATCTGTGAAAATTGTGGATGTTCTTTTGGTTCACACCATGGAGGAACTTCTCCTTGGCCAATAGATTACTGTCCTGGAACTGAAGGGAGAATGGATTGGGAGAATGGTCCTGGAACTGTATTTAAGTCAACTGGTGCATATAAGGAGAAATAAGATGATCCCAAACTCCCATCCAACTTGGAGCATTCTCGACTCGTCAAAGCTAGACACCTTCTGCGACTGTCCGAGGAAATTCTTCTACGAATACGTCTTAGGCTGGCGAAGTGATCGTCCTGCTCATGATTTATACTTCGGCACTGCCTGGCATGTTGCTAGGGAATATCAACTATTACACGGCTATGAGGATGTAGAAGGTGCTTATAAAGCATTTATTGATTTCTACCGCCTTGAGTTTCATCAAGAAACTGATGCAATCTACACGCCCAAAGATCCTGCCGGTGTAGCAATGGCTTTGCTTAAATATGCTACTGAGAGAACCTCCGATCTTCGTGATAACAAGGTGCTCTTCACTGAAATTTCCGGCACAGTTCCTATCACAGCAGATGGACGAGTCCTTCATTATCGAATGGACTCTATTTTAATGAATAAAGATACAGGAAGGATCTTCTCCTGGGATCATAAGTCTGCGAAGAGATTTGGTAGGCTCTGGACTGATAAGTTTCATTTAAGCATACAGTCTGGCACTTACACTCATTGTTTATACTGTCTCTATCCTGTTGATCAAGTTCTAGGCATAGAATTCTGCGGTACTTCATTTGCCTATCTTAAGCGAAATCAAGAATATCGAATTGAGTTTGAACGAGTACCTACATTTAAATCTCCAGATCAGATGAATAACTGGTTATGGGGTACAGTTGATCTAGTCTACGATATTGAAAGAGAAATGAGCCGACTTGACTCATGTAAAGATGATGATGCAGTGTTAATGTCCTTTCCAATGAATCCTGGAAATTGCACTAAGTACTTCGGTTGTGCTTATCATGATTACTGCATGACCTGGGCTAATCCTCTACGTCAATGCTATGAGCCACCTCTAGGAATGAAGTCTGAATTCTGGGATCCGAGTTTAATGGAAACTACGAATAAGATGAACTTAAAGTGGGGAGGAAAATAAAGTGGGATATGACTATAAGAAAGAACTTCAACGAGTAAAAGACTACTACGCCGGAGATCCTTTACAAAAGCGATTCTCTGCCCTTGTAACGTCTGAATCTGGCGCTGGTAAGACTTTCATGCTTCATACTGCTCGCTTTCCTATTCACATAGATTCTTTCGATCCTGGTGGGACTAAGTGTCTACGTCCTTGGATTGAATCTGGAGATATCATTGCTGATACTCAATGGGAGAATGAAGATCCTTTTAATCCTAGGGTATTTGCCGAGTGGGCTAAGACTGTAGACATTAGAGTACGAACTGGTTACTTCGATCACTTTGGTACTTACGCTTTAGACTCTCTATCTACTTTCGGTGACGCTGTAATGAATGATCAACTAATGTCTGCCGGAAGAGCAGGTGAAGTTCCTCAGCATCGTCGTGACTATAATCCACAAAAGACTAACATTGTTAATCGGATTAAGAAGCTAATGACCCTTAAATGTGACTTCTTCCTAATGGGTCATCTGCGTACTGAGGAAACTGTAATAGGAGAAACGAAAGGAGGTGAGGCAATAAAGAGTAAGCAATTTAGGTTAAATGTAACTGGAAATGCCGTAGTAACAATCCCTTTACTATTCGATGAACTTTGGGTCTTGGTCGGTAAGGAGACTTCTTCTGGGATTGATAGGAAGATTCTAACTGATGCTCAAGGCCAGTACATAGCACGAAGTCGCTTAAAGAGTAATGGGAAGTTAGATTCAAAAGAAGATCCGGATATTAAGAAAATTTTGAAGAAGGTCGGCCTTGATTGGGAAGATAAGGCTAAATTAGATGTTTAAATTGTTTAATTAACTGGAGGTAAAAATGGACAAAGCACAAACACAAACATCAGACTCCCAAAGAGAGATAATAATAGCTTTGGATGAGCTACATCAACAATTAGATATCGTAAGTGACTTATTTGATACTTTATCTAATAGACTGGATAAAGTATGCACATCTGAAGTACAACCAATAGAGGAACAAGATAAAACTGTAGCAAACTGTGAAGTGTCTGAAATAATCTCTGATGCAATAAATAAGATAGCCAGATTATCATCAAGCATAAAAACAAAGACTAACTCAATGTTAATCTAACACCTAATCCAAAAAGGAGAAAATTACTATGACTTTAACTGATTATTCCGATCTCGAAAATGAAATTGCTGATGCTCCAGAACCTAAAATCCTTAATGCGGGTGAGGAAGTACAAGGAAGAATTATTACTGTACGAACAGGTACTTCGGAATCAGATAAGTATTTTGCCTGCAGATGGTATTCAGTTGTCTACGATGTACCTGATGATCCTATGGTAATAGAGTTTAATGACTTCTTCTGGGAATTGAATAAGGAGAAATTAGACGCTAAGACTTTCTCTCGTGAACTGTATAAGTTTCAGCAGTTTGCTAAAGCCTTCAACATTGACTTTAGTCGTCCCTTTTCTTGGGAAGATGATTTGCCAGGTAAGTCTGGATGGTTAATTACAGGGGTTAAGAAGACTGATGATTATGGTATGCAGAATACTGTGAAGAAGTACATAATTCCAAGATGAATTAGTTAACTAAATTATCTATGGCATTTAGAATAATCTAATGTAAGTCCATAGATAATTAATTAATTTAATTAACTGAAAGGAAAAACTAATGAAACGATTAGAAGAATGGAAATGCTTTGAAGAAATAATGAGATTTCATATAGAAAGTTATGCTCAAATCCAGTATGGTAATCCTGGAGGTGATGAACAGATAGATGGATTTTCTGTTGAAGACTGTTGGCAGAACATTCAACGTTACTATAATCGAAGAAATAGCTCTGTTCGAGGCCAAGCTGAGACATTAAGAGATGCAGTTAAAGTAGCTCATTATGCCCAGATAATTTATGATAAGTTAATAAAGGAGATAGACAATGATCGAAAAGATAAACTGGGACAATTACTTCCATAAAATCTGCGAGGCCGTTGCTTCAAAGTCACCTTGCTTGAGCCGGCAGATAGGTGCAATTCTAGTACGTGACCATTCTATTATCTCTACAGGCTATAATGGTCCTGCAAGAGGAATTCCTCACTGTGGGCCTAATAGGTTAGGAAAAGATAATACTTTAAATATTTTACATTCAGATGAATCTGCTAAACTATATCCTTCATATGAAGTATCATCTACCTGCCCAAGAAAATTACTAGGATTTAAATCTGGTACAGGTATGGAGTATTGTCCTGCTCAACATGCAGAGGAAAACTGCATCTCAAATGCTGCTAGGTTAGGTGTATCAGTATTAAACTCTACACTTTACATGAACTGTGTAATTCCTTGCAAGAATTGCCTTAGTACTTTAATTAATGCAGGTATTATGCAAATTGTAGTTGATCAAGCATCTGTTTATGATAGTCATACTAAATATATCATTGATAACTCAAATATAGATATAAGGGAATTTGAATTATGAAAAAGATTCTCATAACTGGCATTGACGGTTATATAGGTTATTCTTTAGCCCTTCATCTTCTAAAGCAAGGATATGAAGTTGCAGGGCTTGACAACTTTTCTCGTCGTACTCTAGTAAATGAAGTTGGTAGTAACTCATTAACTCCAATATCTATTATCTCAGAGCGAGAACGCTACTTAAGGAGTTTTCCTAACTTCATTGACAGTATTACTAACCTTAATCTATGTAATTATTATAGCTTAAGTCGATTCTTAAACATGATTAAGCCTGATACAATCATCCACTTAGCAGAGCAACCTTCTGCACCTTACAGCATGAGAAATGC
>Ga0307928_10000119_pt1 | contig 47894 bp, 44 predicted proteins | sample AceLakmetagen232_FD_201815 | JGI IMG/M metagenome (GOLD analysis project Ga0307928, IMG submission 201815) | Saline water microbial communities from Ace Lake, Antarctica - #232 | ecosystem: Environmental > Aquatic > Non-marine Saline and Alkaline > Saline | place: Antarctica: Ace Lake...
CTCTCGATAAGATGGCATCTGGGGTTTTGAAGTTGGGCGATGCGCTTTCTAAGTTTGATGTAGAAAAAATGAGAGAACTCGGAGAAATATCTAAAAACATGGCCGCGGCTTCTAGTGATTCTAAAATGGCAGAAGCTATGGCTCAATTTGCTAAGGCTCTTCGCGGCGGAGGTGGAGGAGCACCTGGTGGGGGTGGAAGTGGAAAAGGCACTGGAGAAAAAATAACAGTACAGGTTCAGCTAGTAATGCCAAACGGTAGAGTGTTAAAAGAACAAGAAGTTAAAGATATTGAAATTGTAAGTTAAAATTTAAATCATCATATTTATAAATAAAAAAATACATGCTTTCTCCATTTGACCCAACAGACGATAAAGAAAGACTTGAACAAAAGTTTGAGAACTTTTTTGGTGAGTATTCAGCGGAAATACGCAGAAAACTTATGACTAAAAATATGGAGGTGCCTCAAAGTTTGTATGATGTATATTACATTAAAGTTAAAAATGAAATGCTTAGCAGAAATGTTCCAACTGTAAAAGAAGGACATTTGGAAGAAACTGGAGAGGTTTTTAGAAAAGATAATGTCAAAAATAATATAGAGAAAATTATAGATATTGAAACAAATTCTGAGGTGTTTAGAGAAAACATGTTGGCTAGACAAAATCTGCAAAAAAATGTTGATAATCTAGAAAAAGTTTCTAATGATATTCGAAAAGACTTATTAAGTAAAAATAAAGGTACAGCTCTCGATTTAGAAGATGCATCAAATAAATTTCGTAAAGATAATTTAGCGAAAAATAAAGAAAATGCTTCTGCAAACTCTGACAATCTTTTATCCTCTTCTGCTTATAGAGAAAAAATGTTAGGGAAAAATGTTGAATCTAAACAAGATGTAGAGGAATTGTCTAAAGATTTTAGAACTGATGATTTAGCTAAAAATTCTGGAAACAACTCTGACCTTGAAAAAGACTCAGCTCAACATCGCAAAGATGACCTGGCAAGAAATAAATCGCAAAGTTCTGACCTTGAAAAAAACTCAACTCAATTTAGAGGTGACGGCCTTGCAAAAAACAAATCAAAAACATCTAGTTTAGAACAAGACTCTGAACAATATAGAAAAGACGACCTTGCTAAAAATATAGCTAAAGGCGGAGCTGAGACTGATGAAAGAGATATGGTTGAATCATCTGCTGAATTTAGAGACGACGACCTCGCCAGAAATCATTCAAAAAATTCCAATTTAGAAACAGATTCAACGGATTTTAGAAAAGATGACCTTGCTAGAAATCATCCAAAAAACACTGACCTTGAAACAGAATCAAAAAAATTCAGAGATAGTGATTTGGCAAAGAATGTTGAAGGTAAAAAAAATACAGATATAGAGGATGATGGCGCAGGTTATCGAGAAAATGCGATTGCAAAAAATATTCCTATTGATAGTAATTTAGAACAGAGCTCCGAGCAATATAGAAAAGATGACATTGCTAAAAACAAAGAGGTAAAAAGTAATCTAGAAGTAGATTCGTCTCAGTATCGAGATAGTGATTTATCTAAAAATGAAAAGGCGAATACTGACTTAGAAGTAGATTCTGAGCCATTTAGAAAAGATGACCTTTCTAAAAACGAGGTTATTAATACTAATTTAGAGGAGAGCTCTGAATCATTTAGAAAAGATGACCTATCTAAAAATGAAGCTATTAACAGTGACTTGGAAGGAAGCTCTGAATCATTTAGAAATGATGACTTATCCAAAAATGAAACTATTGATAGTGACCTTGAGGCAGATTCTGAGACGTTTAGAAGTGATGACCTTTCTAAGAATGAGGATATTAATAGTGACCTTGATGTAGATTCTGAACCATTTAGAAAAGATGACCTTTCTAAGAATGAGGATATTAATAGTGACCTTGATGCAGATTCTGAATCATTTAGAAATGACGACCTTTCTAAGAATGAGGATATTAATAGCGATTTAGAAGCTGATTCTGAATCATTTAGAAATGACGACCTAGCTCATAATTCTCCTGTTGAGAGCGACTTAGAAGTGGATTCTGAGCCGTTTAGAAATGACGACCTAGCTCATAATTCTCCTGTTGAGAGTGACTTAGAAGTGGATTCTGAGCCGTTTAGAAATGACGACCTGGCTCATAACAACCCCGTTTCAACCGATTTAGGTTCTGATTCTATTCCATTTAGAAATGACGACATTTCAAGAAACAATCCTATTGTTACTAATTTAGAAACTGACTCTGCATCATATAGAGGTGATGATTTATCTAAGAATTTAACATCCAATTATGACATCGACAAACATGTAAACATGTATGGAGCTGGAAGTACAGATAAATCAGAAAGAGATTATAATGTTGATAGAAATGTGCCAAAGGGTACCGATTTATTAACTGACACTGATGGGTTTAGAAATCAAAACTTATCTAGAAATCCTCCAGGCGGACTATTTGGAGTGAATATTAATGCGTTAGGTACTAGTCAATTTATAGGTGTATCAAGAGTTTGGGTACAAGGATTATTGTTTAGGAACTTGCAGTTAATGAGGAATAATAAAAAAGGTGAATATGAGGGCGATTTTGGAGACCCTAATTTAGGTTATATTGGAGGAGACTCAATAGCATCTGTCATGATGTCTAGAAATAAGTATTATCCAACCGTTGGAAATTCATATCAGTCTAATTCTGAAAATTATTCTCTTTTAAGAGACACACTAAACCCAACTTTCAAAACAGATGTTCAAATTAAGACCTCCCACGGTAATGAAACCGAAATTAGAAGTGTAGGACTTTCAACTTTGCCTATTTCTATTCCATATGAATATTCATCTCTTGAACCATCGCCTATTTATAATAATTTAGCGCGTATGTTTCAAGGTGTAGATGAATCTATATCTACGGGGTTAATTTTTGGTTTATCAAAAGTTACGAAAAAAGTACGCAGTGGAAATCTTGGTGCGTTGGGTGGAGATTCTAAAAAAGGTGAGTTTGACTATGAAGAATCTATTGGCTCTGGCGCTGATTTAGGTGGTAGACTTACCGTTTTAATAAGAAATTATTTGACACATGCAAATCCATTTGCAGTTCGTCAACCTGGAAGTGAGGGAAAAGAAAATGCTTCAACAAATGTTCAGGGACAAAGCGGCGTTCCATATGGAGAGGCAATTAAAACTTTTGAAGATGTATCAGGAGACGGTCTTAAAGGGTTATTAGAGTATTATGATATTTTTAATTATGAAAGATATACTCAAAACAGTTTATCTTTATTAGCTCCTGGAATTGATTATCTCAAGGGGGATATTGAATATTTATATCAAGGAGAAAAAAAGAAAAGAGTTGAAAACGGGAAAGTTCAAAACAATGTATTTAAAACTGTTGTTGGAAATCCTCTTGAAAATGGTGATACAGAATTTATTACTGGTAAAAAAGGTATCATTAAAATTATGAATGATATTCGTAATGATTCAAGAATTCAATTTAGAGAGAATTATATTGGAATTCAAGGTTCGGGGGTAGGTACAGCACAAGGTGAGGCATCTAAACCTAAATCATACATGGTTGGGTTTAATCCTGTTACAGGCAATGTTAAAAAATCTAGACAAAAATTTACAATAACAAATCCTTATGCTCCTGAGGGTGCTGGAAGATTAGTATTTTATATTAGAAATTATTCTATTCCAATTGGAGAGGGTGGAGTTATGTATTTCCCTCCTTATATTCAAAGTTTTCAAAATTCTGATAGCGCAAATTGGAACTCGATAAATTTTCTTGGAAGGCCAGAACCAATATATACTTATAATAATTCAACTAGAGATGGAAGTTTAACATTTTTCATTCTTACTGATTTTGCTCAAACAGTAGAGCTTGGTAGAAGTGGTCAATTTTCAAATGATGATAGTGACCCTATGAAAAAATTATATTTTAATTCGGGAGGGGCTAGATTTACAAATAAGCCTGTTTCATCAGAGGTTGGATTAAAACAATTAAATTTACAAAAACTTGCTCTTGACGCTCAAAGGGTTAAAAAACAAGAGGAAATTGCAGAAAGGTCTAAAAAAAGTAGTGAGACTAATTCTAAGGAGGGCTCTAGGTTAGATAATGGAGATAAAAATTTCACAAAAGCATTGGGGGGAAACGTTGGTAGTTTTTTTGGAAAAAGTTCAAAAACGTCTGCTACTGATGATGTTGCTGTAAGTAATGATTTGACTGAATATTATCGACAAGAGGCTGAGCTGGCTGCCGCAGAATTGCAGTATTTAGATGTAAATTATTCTGAGGCGAATAAGCAAGGAGTAAATGTATATAGTCAAATAACTACTATTGGAAATGATATCGTGGAAGGTGCAAAATCTACTGTATTGAGAAATACGGCAGACCGTCTTGATGAGATGAAATCTGGCTTAATGTTTCAACCAGCCTTTTTCTCTGGGGATTTGGTAGATTTTAAGAAGCGTGCCGAGTTTGTTGCTAAATTAACAAGGCCAGCTAAAAATGATAGCGCTGCTGGATTTTCTTTTACAAAACCGCCTGTTTGCCATTTAAGACTTGGAGATTGGTTTGACCACGACGTTATTATAAATTCTGTAAGTTATGATTATGCTAATGCTCCATGGACGATTGGGGGAGAAAAAACACAACCTATGTGGGTAAGTGTAAATATTAACTTTAATATTGTTGGTCCTGCGGGAAAAGAGGGTGGGGTTCCTCTTACATCTACCGATGTGGAAGGTTTCTTTGGAACTAGTTTTGTTCCAGGAACTGGAAATGATGTGTTATCATTTTTAAAAGATAATGTTTCTAGTGCTCTTAGTAACGCGTCGGCAGCAGCTTTAAAACAATTGGAAAAAGATAAACAAGGAGGTTTTGACGACGGCAATGCTGGCAATACACAACTTGGAGCTAATACTAGCGCTAGCAATGTGCCAAGTCCTCAGGGTGGAGATGATGTTGATTTTATAAATAACAGGACTGAATATTTATAATTTTTTTATTTACTTTACTTTTTTTGTTTTATATATTTATAATAAAATAAAACTATGTCTGAGATATTTACAGAATTGTTAATTCAGGATGGTAAGTTAAAAACGATGCCTCCGATAAAGATAAAAAATAGACCAAAAACTGACAAGAAAGTTGTCTATGATAAAAAGACAAATAGACTTGACAGAATATCTGGAGATGTATACGAGGATGAAACCCTTTACAAGATTATATTGTGGGCAAACCCAGATTATTATCAGGAATATGATATCCCAGATAGAACAATTATTAGAGTTCCATGGCCTAAAAGAGATGTGCTACAAGAGATTAGAGAACAGATTATACAATATTTAACAAACTAGAAGATGCCAGTAGAACTTCCAACTCCATTTGCAATGAAAGATTTGTTTCTTGATGTAGACCTTACGGCTTGCATGGATGGAACGTCGTATGATTTTTCTGGAAAAAAGACATTTAATACTCAATTTTATAGAGATAATATAGGGTTTGGAATAACTAATATTAATGTTGAAATAAACCCTTCTTTGCAACCACTTGTAGAAATTACATTTAAAGATTTATACGGCAATACAATATTTGGAACACAAAAAGGCACAGAAATAGATTACTCCATATTGTTTAATTGGCCACCTCCTAAATTTTTATTTTCATTTAAAGGTTATCTTGGAAGGAAAGTTACATGGATTCTTAATTTAAAAAGACATGATGTAAGTTTCAACTCTAGCGATGGTAGTTATTCTATAACTTGCTCGTTTGTTCCAAATCAGTGGGGTTTTTTCTCTGATGTTCCGTTTTTATATTTGCTGGCTACAAAATATCTTCGTAGAGAATATTATACTAAACTTGCAAGGAGTGACAGTGGAGAAAAAAAATTAAACATCTGTAATGAAGGTGGCGTAGACGCTCCAAAGACCAAAACTGATATGGAAGTTTTGAGCACTTTTGACTTAGTGAAAATAGGACGTCAATTAGAATTAAAAACAAAAGAAGAAACAAAAGAGTTTGACGAAATTAGAAAACAGATGACAGACGCTAAATATACAGCGTGTCAATCTCTTTATAAAACAGACACTTTAGAACTTAATAGGGCTATTACAGGAGAAGTTAATGGTATACAAATTTCTAATGGTAATGAAGACGCGGGTTTAACATTTACTCCAATATTGTTTGAATCAAAAGCCTGGGGTGATTTAGATGAAGATACTATAAAAACTTTGTTGAAACTTCCAACAGAAGTTGCAAAATTAAACACCTATATGCTTCTGAAAATGAAAGTGGGTTTAACCAAAGATGGAAGTAAAACTATTTACAAATCATTGGCTGGAGCTGATAAAATAACATGGAAAAATACTTTTGCTGGAGGCGATAATAGATGGAAAGATACCAGTCCAGGGGGCGAGGGAGAAAAAGTGAGAGATGTAAAAAAAATAGCCATAAAATATTTGGATGATAACTTAATTCTTATTGAAAAAGAAATACAGAGAAGAATATTTAATACTTCCAAGTATCAATTAAGTAAAATGACTATTTCTCAAGTATTTAGCCAAATAGCTAGAGACTCAGCATTTATTTTAGGTTTAATAATTGAGAATGGGTTGAAAGGTTATCAGGCAGCAAAAAACAGAAGAGATGAACTTGATGGAACTCTTATTGGTAAAAGTTTTCCATTAGTATTAAAAGACGGAACTGGAGAAGAACTTCCAGCTACTAAAGAAAATTTGGGAGAAAATATTGAGGTTGAAAATCATGAATTATTGTTTGTAAAAAATTTTATCGATGGAATTACACAGGGAATAGCTGAAAATCTAGTAAATAATTCAACCGCCATTTCAGATGAAAATAAATTAGTCAAAAGGATTAATAATATGGAGGCGCCGAAAGGTAATCCATATAGACCTTTTTATAAAAATATTGCTGAAAACATTTTAATTAGGTCTGGAATTGTTGCGTTTATTACACGTAGTAATGACCCTAACAAACCTGGTTCTTATTATAATACATATGGAAGTACAAATGATGCTGATTGGAATAATATTGCGACTCTTGCAAAAGCTGACTTGGAAAACATTAGCGATAGCTTAATAACATCTTTATCTTTTTTAGAAAAAAGAAAATTAATGAGATTTTGTAAGTTTTTTGATAGACTTCTTGATGAGGACGGCGTGGAGTTTTTAGATTATTTCGGAACGTCAACCAATACGTTGTCGAATTACGGCGCAAACTATTCAGCCGCTGTTTCAGATAGAATATTAGACTACGAGGTAGTAATGAGCGATTTTAATAAAGAGACGGTGAGGGCTGAAAATCCATATTTAACATCACAAAATCAGTATGAAATTGTAAACGAACTTAGAGATAAGTTTGGCGCTGAGAATGTTGAAACATTAACTATTAGACAATTATTATTAAATGAGTTGTTAGGAAAGGAAAGTCCAGGTTCTATAAAAGAATTTGTTGATACGGATGGATATCCTAATGTAAATCCAGTAACGGGAAAACAGGTTAAAGGCGACCAATACTCAACTATTTATCAAGGACAATTTGATGACGCGTTTTCTAACACATCTTATATAGATACTGCAACACTAACTGCAACATGTTTAAAAAATAATGGACTGTATTATTGCTATCCTAATGTGCCAGCAGGGTACGGACAAGGCTCAAGAGGTGGCGCACCTGACCCTCCACTCAATTCAGGTACAGGAGACGAAGAACCATACTGGGTTGTTGTGTTTGAAGGGGGCGATGCTACAAAAGCTTTAGAGGCTCAAAATGCTGCTTCTGATGGAGAGTTTGCAAGCGAAGAAGAATACGATAGAAGAGGGGGAGGGAGATTCACGGAGATTGTAGGAGTTGTTCCTATTGAAAGTATATACCAAGATGGTGTTGGTAGTGATTATAAACAAAGAGTTGTAACTTTAAATAATTATGTTGAGAAGCAGGTTGCTATATCTCATACAGCAGCAAAAAGATTATTAAAGCGACCTAGCGAAATGTCACCCGCAGATGTGGCAATTGCTGGCATTACAGGTAATTATTCATTAGACCAGTTTAGGTGGGATAAGCTTATAAATAAAAGTACAAAAATAGCATTTGCAGCTTATGGACACCAAGACCCATATCCTGGGGGTATTATATGGGCTCCTTTTGCAGCTCAAAACCCTGAGGCAGTTTTAGATGAAATTGCTTTAGATTTGGATTTGGGTGGCGGATTGGAAGACGCCGCTCAGCAAGCAATCGATGAAAGTAATGGTGCTCCTGGACGAGGAAACGCAATACTTGGAAGAAATAATTTCCCAGCTAACCAGAGAGCATACATAAAAACAATGTGTAAAGGCATTCTTGAAAGATTAGAAGAAATAGAAGAAAAGAAAAATCAAGTATTAGGTGAGTTATTTGGACGAGCATCAGAACAAGAAAATTTGATATATAAACAAATGCACCACATATTCCATCAATGGTATACAGTTATAGGTTCTAATCCAGATAATCCATGTGGAGACCCAGGTATAGATTTGGAAGGACTTGCAGTTATACTTGAAAAGCAATACGGTGGTTGTAACAAACATTTTGCAAGAGAGCCAAATTCTGACTTAGAAAAGGTAGTAGAATTGGACGGGGGTTCTACATATTTTGTGTATGACTATCCATTACAACACATGACAGGTACCAATGTGAAGGGGAGCGGCGGAAACGAGACAACAATAAATGCGGCTCACTCAATTATTAACATTGACCCTCTCATGGATGGCGATGCAAACACTACTGTTTTGAATATGATTCAACAGCTTTGTACAAAGAATAATTTTATATTTGTGCCTTTCCCAGGAGATATTGGAGCAACATCTGTGGCGGATGTATATAAACCTTATAGTTTATTAGAACAAACTAAAATAATTAATCATTTTCATGTAATGTTTTCCCCCACTCCAGAAAGTAGAAGTTTGTTGAGTAATAACAAATTTAAGTTGGGAGATTTTACTGAGCAACAAAAAGATTTTGCTGCAACCGCAATAAATATTCAATTTGGTTCTATATATAATCAAATTGTTAAAAATCTGAGCGTTGGAACCGAAGAAACAAAACCGACAGCTGAGAGTATAGTAAATTTACAAAGGCTTGTTGATAATGAAAATCAGAACAAACAGGTAACAACAGATTGTTCAATGCTTTCAGTTATGGAAGGAAGAAGCTATAAGGCAAAATGTGAAATTCTTGGAAATTCTCAAATATATCCGATGCAGTTTTTCTATTTAGATAAAATGCCTTTATTTAGTGGATTATATCAAATTATGAAAGTTTCTCATTCGATTAGTCCTAATGATATGACTACGAATTTTGAGGGTATTCGTATGAGATTTACTCCAAATAATAAATATGGTGGAGTGCCCCCTATTACGTATGAAGACTATGAAAAACTTGGAGGTACAGAAGATAGGCGTTCGTTTTCATTTTCAGCTCTAAGTGTTATGAGAGAAGCTGTAAAGAAAATAAATGATGAAGCCTCTGGGACTGCTGGCGGTGCGACATCTGGAGCAGATATTACAAGACTTGATTTGACAAAACCTGTATCAGGTCCTATTGCAGCAGCCTCGTCTCCAAGCCCAGTAAGCGTTGCGGGAATGTCGTTATATCCATCTGGACAACCTTATTTAAGCGGCAAACCTATAGGTGACGATATTGATTGTGTAAAACTTGGGCATGATTTTACTGAGTCTGCATCGGGCATCTTAGCTAATCAAGCGATTGCTCCTCATTTATTAGCATTAATTAGAGACGCAAAATTGTATTTAAAATCTAAAAATTCAAGTACTGAGGTATTTTTCTCTAGCGGGTTTAGAAGTTTTGAAGGGCAAGCAAATTGTAGAATATGGAATTTGAAATCTGAATATAGGAAAAAGATTTTTTCATGGACAGGTAGCAAATATCAGACAGCTGATAAAACTATAATTAATCAAACTCTTTATGATGAAATAATTATTAAAGAAAGAAGGTCTTCAAAATCTTTCCTCCCCGCAACAGCAACACCAGGTTGGTCAAAACATCAAACAGGAATAGCCTTTGATATTAGCGCTGCTCCTCTTGGATTTAAAGGACCACCATCATTATCAATGGGCGGGTATGATTTATATGAATGGCTTATTGGAAATGCTCACCGATATGGATTTATAAGAACAGTTTCGTCCGAGGGATGGCATTGGGAATATAGACCAGGATGGGGAGTATTTAACGGGGTTAAGCGTAATCATTCAACGTGGTTAGGAATTCCAGATAAATTAGCAGCCAAAGAACCTGAATTTCAAGTTTCTCAAACACCATCTTATAAGCGTCATGATTTGGCAAATGGTATGATTGTCACAGTACCTAGTCCAAAACCAGACGACGGATATGATGTACTATTTGTATATGGAGGTGCAGATTATGCTAATCCAGAGTGGATGTTAGAAAAAATACCAGAGAACAAAAAACTTCAATATTTATTTGTTATTATACCTTATAATTTGCCATATTTTATGGCGAAAAGCAATTATACAACTTTTGCTGCTCTTAAAAGTTTAAGAAGTAAAACCAATAGTATATGTGGATTTTCAAAAGGAGGAATTCAAGTAATGAAAGCGGCCAATTCTTCGTTTAGAATGGTTGGTTTAATAGACCCGTCTGTGGATGCACAACAACTTGGTAAAAATAAATTTGGCGGTAACACCATATTATATTATGGAAGCTCTGCAATGGAGGCGATATTTGAAGCGCCAGGGGCAAACAATGATAATCCAAGATTATATACTCTATTATCAGAAGAGGTGGAACAAGGAGAAGGATATATTGAAAAGATTGTTGAAAATCATGATTATTTCGCAGAACAATTTTTCCAGAGGTTTATTTAATTTGCTTTTTATTTTTTTAGTTGTATCTTTGTCCTATGATTTTAGGTAGGATTGTTGTACCAATACAGGAGGATTTTGATTATTTGCAAAATTACGTTAGCAAATACCCTGTGCATATTGCGCAGGAGTTTCCAGATAATTACGATATTCCAACTAAGATAGTTGGGTGGAAAAATATAAAATCCAAATGGCCTAAGCAAAACATAATGGATAAAGATATATCTGAGAATATATCCTGGATTTATAGTGTAGGAGAAGATGAGAAAGGTTTTCAAGAGGGGATTCAAAAATTTGTCGATATGTGCATTAAGAAATGGCTCCCGTCAAACTTTGAACTTTTAGATTCTCTGGAAAATCCTGATAAAGTAGCTGCAACATTTAAAAAAATTATTGATAGTTCGGAAAAAGTTTATTTAAACTTTCATAAGGGGGCGTTATACGCATATCATCAAGGAGACAATTATATCTTTAACATCAAGTCTTTATATCTATATTATAAGGACTATAGAGATGTTTTAACGAGGTTTATCCAAAAATCCAACGCTGTGTGCCTTTCATCTGAAAACATTGTTAAATACGTTTATTTGGATAGTTTAGAGTATGTACATACTTTTGAAAATGCACACTGGGTAAAAAATGGAAAAGAATTATCAGGCAGGTATTTTAAAATTATTCCAGAGCTGGATATGGGAAAGTATATCCCATTTATAATGAGCACTCTTGATAAGTTTGAATTTAATGAAACAGAACAGAAAGCTCTTCGCAGAGCGTTTGTTAGAGATAGTGTAACGCAATGGTTATCAGATAGAACTATTTGTTTCAGAGACGGTTTTGTTCGAGAGGGGTTAGATTTTGTTTATAAGGGGCAAAAAAAGTTTGCAAAGATTAAATTTTCCAACAAAAGAACAGTTACGGGTAGAATTACAACCGTAAGCTCGTACAATCCCCAATCTCTTGATAAAAAGACTGAGGCTAGAAAAGATATAGTTTCAAGATTTAAGGGTGGTAAAATTGTTGTTTATGATTATACTTCGTTTGAATCTAGGATAGCTTTATATCTTTGTGAAGACCCAAATTTTATTCAGGAGTATCAATTTAAAGATTTGCACCACGAAATCGCTAAGATGATTTTCGGCGGTAATGTTGTTATTACAGATAGCGATAGAGAATTTGCCAAAATACTAAATCATTCCATCTTATATAGAGCATCATCAAAGTCTATTTTGAAGAAATTAGAGGACACTGGCAACGCTCAAAACATATATGATAGTATATTAAATTTTTTGGCACCAATACTAGAAAAAGCTGGAGAAATAGACGAATTTTTTAAAACAAATAACTATATTATAAATGCCTATGGCTCAATAATTTGGCCAAATAAAGATTACGTAGGTTTCAATAATTTTATACAATCTACGGCAACTGAAATTTTAATTGAAAAAATCATTGAATTAAGGAAATTTCTGAATAGTTATAAAAGCGAATTATTATTTCAAGTACATGATTCAATTGTATTCGATATACATCCTGATGAAAGTGTAATTATAAATGAGGTTGCGAAAATATTAATGAAAATAGACAGTATGATATTTACATTGGATTATAAATCTGGTTATAATTACAAAGAGCTTTCGTCTCCAATAAAAATAATTTCGTATTAGATATTGTTTATTTAAAAAGATTGTAGTATATTTGCATAAACACAAAATTAAAGTAGTATGGGAAAAATCACTTATTTCACTAAGAAACAAATAGGCGAAGAACTTCATTCGTTCTCTGTTGAGGGAGAAAATCTCCACGACGTTATCATGGCAAAAAGAAAATTATCTTTTCCAAACATTACACAGTGTGGTATCTGTGGGTGTACTAAACTAGATTTAGGAGCACATGTAACGGACGAAGATAAATATACATATACATATATTCGTTGCCTTAATCCACAATGTAAGGCAACATTGAATTTTGGTCAACAAAAGAAGGATACTGACGTTTTTTATCTTCGCACAAAAGATGATGGGCAAGGTAATAAGATTTTCGATTGGAAACCTTATGATGGGGCTTAAAGTTTAATAACCTTAAAATAACACAAGATGGCAAAAAAAATTATCAAGGACGAGAGTTCTACTGGGAAAGAAACGCCCAAGAGTGAAACAACTCCAAAAGAGAAAATCAAAGCAGAAGAGCCTGTAAAAGAGGTGGATGAAAGAAGAGAGGCGATAAAGAAAAGGTTCAAAAAGGTTGCAGATTATAAGAAAAAAATCGACTTCCAACAAACAAAATTTAAACCACAAGAATGGATTCCAATGAGTAATGCTTATCAGACACTTGCTGGCATTCCTGGCATCCCTGTTGGTCACCTTACTACGGTATATGGCAAATCTGATGTGGGTAAAACAACATTTCTTATTGAAGCTGGTAAATTCGCCTTAGAACATGGCGTTCTTCCTGTAATGATTATTACAGAGACAAAGTGGAGTTGGGAAAGGGCAGAAAATGCTGGTTTATATGAAGAGTCTTGTTTACCATATATAGCAGTTAAGAGTGTTGAACGGGGTTGTGAGATAATGTATGAAACATTGAACAATCAACGTGATGGCAAATTGCCATATGACATTATATTTTTATGGGATAGTATTGGAGCAACTCCAACAAAAGCTGGTATCACAGCTTATGAAAGTGGTGAAAAAAGTAAGGCGATGGCTGCTACAGCTCGTGTATTGAGAGAAGAATTTCAAAGATATATTATTCCAAGAATTAATGCTACCAGAGAAGAGGGATATCCTTATAATTCAACAATGGTCTTAGTTAATCAAGGTTATATGGACATTACAAGTCATGTTCCATCTATTGTTATGTATGGCGGTGACGGTATTTATCTTCCATCTTCACTTATTTTTAGAATGGGCGGCCAAAAAGGGAGAGCTTCCAAAGTAAGAGCTACTAAAGGCGGAGTTGATATTAGCTTTGCTTTAAAATCAGATTTTGTTTTAGAAAAGAATCATATTAATGGCATCGAACCTAGAGGGAAAATTATTTGTGTTGAAGATGGATTTATTCTTGAAGGCGACCTAGAAGCTTATAAGAAAAAGAATAGAAGTAGTTGGATGCTTGAGTATGATAGTTATTGGGATAAAGAAGAGTATCTATCTGGCGTTAAATAAAAAACTGTTCGATGAAAACACTTTTGGTAGATGGCGATTGGAATTTGAAAAAGAATTTCATGAGCAAACGAGGTTTTAACGCTAATGGTCATCCGTGTGGTGGTGTGTTTGGGTTTATTAATAGTCTTAAACACACTATCGACAGATTGCTTCCAGATAGGGTTATTGTTATGTGGGATGGCGAGAACTCAGGGGCTCTTAGGTATAAAATATACAAGCAATACAAATCCAAAAGGAAAAGTAAGTGGAAAATGGAAAACTTGTCTAGTTCTGACCAATATGGGAAGAATGAGAAAATGCAGCAGGAATTTGAGATTTATAAGCAAAGAGTTGCTGTCCAGTCATATCTTGAAGATATGTTTATTCGACAGGTTGAAGTTATAAATGTTGAAGCTGATGACCTTATTGGTCAGTATATTTTAACAAGCGATATTCCAAATGAGCATATTTACATATACAGTAAAGATAAAGATTTTAGACAACTTGTCTCTGATAACGTAAGTATGTTGAATTCTACTAATTTTGAAATTATCACTAGAGGTAATTTTATTGAAAAAGTTGGACACACTATTGACAATGAATTATTGCTCAAGTGTTTTGATGGAGATTCTGCCGATGAAATTAAAGGAATTAAAGGAATAAGTCCAAAAGGATTGTTGGAAAAATTCCCTCTCATGAAGCATGAAAAATATACGTATAATAGGTTAGTTGAAGAAGCTGAGGAAAAAAGAAAAAATCATAAGATTAAATTTTATGATAAAATTATAGAGGCTAAAGAAATTTTATACAGAAATGCTACATTAATGGATTTGAAGAGGCCATTTTTAACAGATGAAGCTAAAAAAGAAGTTGATAATATAATGCACGCACCACTAGAATTTAGATTTAGAAGTGTGGACACAGCTATTAGAGACTTCATGAAAGACGGATTCAATCGATTTGTAGAGGCTAGTTTAATTATGCCATTTTTTGCCACATTTTATAGAATAAAAACAAAGGAACAAGAATTTGCAGAAAATTAGTTTGTAAATTAAAATTTTTATTAATATGGGAATACTTGATAAGATTTCAGAAATAAACGAAAAAGAAGAAAATAAATTAAATTTTAAAATTTCTTATAAAGACAAGGAGATTTTTAATCAGGACATGGAATTAAAAAGTTTCGCATCTGATGTGTTGGATAATGCTGAGGTTAGCCTTTATTATGCATGTAAAGATTTTGTTAATAAAATTGAAAAAATATTGGCAGAAAAACACAAAGATATGGTACTCAATAAGGCGTCAAAAAGCCAGGAGGGGGTAAATGGGTAATCAAGCGAGCGGTATATTAAAATTATTGGACGAGGATAAAATTGAGATATTTGAGCCGTCTTACCAAAATAGGTTTATAAAAACCTTTATAGAGGATAAAGGTGGTTGGGCACAACAAGTTCATGATATTTTATTCTCTGAATATTTCGACTCTTATCAAAAGATTTTAGTTGAATATGAAAAGGAGTATTTTGCCAAGTTTCGAATTGTAGCGGATTACGATGACTTGAGAGATATGATAAAAGATAGAGAACGGGATGAAATGGTAAGGGAACATTTGTTTGGTATTGTAGATAAAATACAAACAATGGAACTTGTGCCAGAACGCCGAAAATCCGTTCAAATTAGAGCATATGAGTACTTTAAATCTCGTATGTTAAAAATGGCCATAATGCAACTTGCCCAGGACTGGGGTAAGCATAATTACGATGGTATGAAAACTGTTCTTGAAGATGCATTAAAAGCTGGTGAGCCAAAAGACATTGGGCATGATTATATGCGGGAAGTAGAAAAGAGGCTTAGAAAGAATCATCGTGTACCTATTCCAGCATTAGAGTGGTTAGATAGTTATTTAAGTGGCGGATTAGCACCTGGAGAGCTTGGGATTGTATTGGCACCTCCAGGCGGTGGTAAATCTATGATGTTAGTTAGGTTTGCAGTGAGTGCATTACTTGCAGGTAAAAAGGTTGCTTATTATAGTATGGAATTATCTGAGGCTGTAATCGGCCAGCGATTTGATGCTTGTTTAAATGACATTCATCTTAGTGATGTTTGGGATTTTTCTGCAAAAATAAAAGAAACGATTGTTGGTCTTGAACGTATGAATGCAGGTCTTGTTATTAAAGAATATCCAACAGGTCAATCTACAATTAATAATTTACATTCTCATATACAGTCTTTGGAAAATGTTTATGGATTTGTTCCAGATATTATTTTTGTAGATTATGCAGACATCATGAAACCTTTAGTTCATTTTGCAGATAAGAGGCATACTCTTACAGGGGTATATGAAAGTTTAAGAGGGATGGCAGTAGAGCTTGGAATTCCTGTTTGGACAGCTTCTCAGACAAATAGAACCGCCATGAATGTAGAAGATTTCGGTTTAAATACAATTGGAGAGTCTCTTGGTAAGGCTGCAACGGCTGACGTTATTATCGGAGTAGCTAGAACAGAGCCTATGAAACAAGATAAAAAGGCTAAAATCAAAATTTTGAAAAATAGAAATGGCCAAGATGGTCACGGTACAGATTATACTTTTGATACCTCAAGGATATATATTGCCCCGCTTGACAAAGGCGATTTAAGTAGAGCTGAAAAGAGTGCGTCTATAGGAATGGCGGCACATGGAAAAAAACTTAAACAAGAACAAACACAGTTTGCTAACAATCTTGATGGTAATATTGTTAGCGCTTTAGGTAACCAACAAATAGAAAATTAAAATGGAAGCAGTTACAAAATTAAAAACTTATACAGTTGAAGAGGCTTTAAAAGCTTCAATAGAATATTTTGGTGGAGATGAAATGGCAGCCGAGGTGTGGCTAAGAAAATACGGTTTAAAGGATATGCTCGGGAATTTATATGAATTGACCCCCGCAGACATGCATAAAAGGTTAGCATCTGAATTTTACAGGATAGAGAAAAATCATCCTAATTCTATGTCAGAGGAGTTAATATTTAGTCTGTTGGAAAAATTTAAATACATAGTTCCAGGAGGAAGCCCCATGGCTGGAATAGGAAATGATTTCCAAATAATATCTATATCCAATTGTTTTGTAATAGGAAATGATGAAGATTGCGATTCATATGGGGGAATTCTTAATCTTGACCAACAATTAGTACAACTTCAAAAAAGAAGAGCTGGCGTAGGTATAGATTTATCATTTATACGCCCTGCAGGTTCTATGGTGAAAAATTCAGCGTTGACATCTACAGGAATAATTCCATTTATGGATAGGTTCTCAAATTCAACTAGAGAAGTTGCTCAAGGGGGAAGACGTGGAGCTCTTATGGAGACCATTCATATAAAACACCCAGATTCTGAGAAATTCATAGATGCAAAACTGGAAGATGGTAAAGTAACAGGGGCAAACATATCAGTAAAGATAGATGACGATTTTATGAGGGCGGCACTATCAGAAAAATCATATGTTCAACAATATCCTATTGAGTCAGAATCTCCAACATTCAAAGATAATGTAAATGCTAAAGATATTTGGGATAAAATAATTCACAATGCGTGGAAATCAGCTGAGCCTGGTATTTTATTTTGGGACACATTAATTAGAGAATCTGTGGCCGACTGTTATGCAGACCTTGGTTATAAAACTGTAAGCACAAATCCATGTGGCGAAATACCATTGTGCCCAATGGATTCATGTAGACTTCTATCTCTTAATTTATTTTCATATGTTGAGAATCCATTTACTTCGCAAGCAAAATTTAATTTTGAAAAATTCAAAAAACACGTTGTTTACGCTCAAAGAATGATGGATAATCTAGTACAACTAGAACTTGAGAAGATTGATAAGATAATTGAAAAAATAAATAACGACCCAGAGCCTAAAAAAATTAAAGAAATAGAACTTCAAATGTGGTTGGAGATTGCCAAGAAGGCGAGAAACGGTAGGAGAACTGGTCTTGGCATTACGGCAGAGGGTGATATGCTTGCTGCACTCGGAATTACATATGGAACTAACAAAGCGATTAAATTTTCAGAGGATGTTCATAGGATGATGAAATTAGAAGCTTATAGAGCATCGGTTATTATGGCTCAAGAAAGAGGAGCTTTTCCTGTATATGAATTTCAGAGAGAATTGAAAAACCCTTTTATTCTTAGAATTAAAGAGGAGGACCCTGTTCTTTATAATGATATGATTCGATATGGCAGAAGAAATATTTCACTATTGACAATTGCCCCAACTGGCTCTGTATCTCTAATGACACAAACAACATCTGGAATTGAGCCTGTATTTCTACCTGTATACAAAAGAAGGAGAAAAATTAATCCTCAGGAGAAAAATGCAAAAGTTGACTTTGTAGATAAGCAGGGTGATAGGTGGCAGGAATATAGCGTATTTCATAAGAAATTTGAAATGTGGCTTGAGATTAACGAGTATAATTTAGAAGAGGTTCAACAATATTCAGATGAACAATTGCAAGAGGTGGTTGAAAAATCTCCTTATTATAAAGCAACGTCAAATGATGTGGACTGGTTAAAGAAAGTTGAAATGCAGGGGAAAATCCAAAAGCATATTGACCACTCTATTTCGGTTACTGTTAATTTGCCGAAAGATGTTGATGAAGATTTAGTTTCTAAAGTATATGAGAAAGCTTGGAAAAGCGGCTGTAAAGGTATTACAGTGTATAGAGATGGTAGCAGAGAAGGCGTTCTCCTGACTGGTAAAGAAGAGAAAGAGAAAATAGATAACGGTGACAGTCACGCTAAGAAAAGGCCTAAGATTGTTCAGGGTGAGGTTATAAGGTTTCAAAATCAATATGAACAGTGGATAGCCGTTGTTGGAATTGTGGACGGAAGACCTTATGAAATTTTCACAGGGAAGAATGATTCTTTTGCTCTTCCTAACTTTGTAGAGAAAGGGGAAACTGTAAAAAGACGTCTGGAAGATGGAACATCTATTTATGATTTTAGATATAAAGATAAAGATGGTTTTAATCACACTGTGGAAGGTTTGTCAAGAACTTTTAATGACGAGTATTGGAATTATGCAAAACTTTTATCAGCGACTCTTAGACACAGAATGCCTTTGGAGAGCATTGTAAATATGGTAGCTAAATTGAATTTAAATGGAGAAACTTTAAATACTTGGAAAAACGGAGTTACTCGTGTATTGAGAAAGTTTTTACAAGAGCAAGAAACTGGAAATGTTTGTTCTAATTGTGGAGCAGACATTGTTATGATAGAGGGTTGTGAAAAATGTTTATCTTGCGGTAAACACCAAGGTAAATGTTCATAACTACTTTTTTTTTTGTTAATTTTAACCCCAGGAAAATTTCTGGGGTTTTTTATTTATTTTTATTTTATTTTTATTTAGCTTTATTTATAAATAAAACAATTATATTATGAGCAAGAAAAATAAGCAAAGTGCAAAAGGAAAACAGTCTTCGGTTAATCGTGCAAAGAAAAAAGCAAGAAGAGCAAAAGACCATAAGGATTCTAAGGCAAGAAGAAAGCTTGATTTTGTGGAGAAGAAAGAGCATAAAATCAAAAAAGAGGAGGAGGTTTATAGAAAAATCTTAGCTTCTCGGACACAAAATATCCAATAATTTAAAAACTCAACTATTTATAAAAAATAGTTGACTATGGCTGATAACAAGAAGGAAAAAATCTTAAAAGAAGTTCAAAAAAATCTTCAAAATGAAATAGGCTTCCTATATGAAAAAGCGAGACCTACTGTTGTTAAATTTGAAGGCTCATCAGAGCATCCATTTGAGGTTGAATTTTCTGAGAGAGGTTTCGACATTGATGGCACGAGGTTGAGTTTTGAGCTGTTGGAAGACGCTTTAGGAAAAAAAATAAACATAACTCTTAATAATGGTAACGGCTTAGTTTTGGATGCTGTCCGTATGCAGAAGATAATGAGATATAAGGACAGATTTGGTCAACCCGAACCAGAAATGTAGAAATTTTGACATAAAATTTTTTAAAAAGCTGACAATACGTCGGCTTTTTTATTTTGGTATACTTTTCGTATATTTGCAAGTAAACAAATAAAAAACTAAATTATGAAAAGAGAACCTACTAATTTTGAAGCGCTCACTTGTGAGATTTTTTCTAACATTCAGGATGCTATGCATAAAATTACCCCTGTTAGTCCAACTCCAAAAGTAAATGTTTATGATGAAAACGGAGTATATAATGTTGATTTGTTCTATCCTGGTAAAAGCAGAGAAGATTTTAAAATAGAAGTTAAGAGAGAAAACGAAAAGGATATTATCATATTTTCATCTGATTTTGAAATTAAGAAGGAATTTGATAAGTATCTTATAAGAGAGTTTATTCACACAAGGTTTATTAGAAAATTCTTATTGCCAGCTGATGCGGACAGAAAAAAAATAATTGCCAAATATGAAGGCGGAGTCCTTAAAGTTAAAATTCCTAAGGATACTAAAAAGCAGAAAGAAAATAATTTTAGTATAAATATTGACTAGCCCTGATTTTTATTTCATAAAAGTCCTCACTTTATTAAAAAGAGTTGGGGATTTTTTTGGAATTTAATGGAAGATTGCTTACTTTTGCATAAGAACTTTTTAAACACAAGAGTATGAGTGGAAATTTTTCATTGACGCCAGAGCAAATAGCTCAAGCGCAAAAGTTAGGTAGTCAACCTATACAACAAACTAGTCCCCAACAAGTACAGCCGCCGCAACAAGCTGCTATACAAAATCAAACTGTGCAACAAGTACAACAATCACAGCCGCCCGTATCGGAGGCACAACAGATTCAACAGCAACAACAAGCTGCCGTTGCCCCTGAGCCTGCACCAGTACAACCGCCTATACAAGAAAGTAGTCTGGAAAATCTCCCAGAACAAACTGATTTGATGGTAGATGGAGAAAAACAAACTTATTTTGTTGTTGAAGGTGAAAAAAGCGTGTTAGAATTAGATTTGGTTACATTTAGAGAAAAGAATAAAGAAACTCGATTCTTTACAATGAAAATACATATCAAGGGTGAAGGTGAAAATTCTCAAAGACAAACAACAAATTTCTTTGTTGATAGTATTGAAAAATTTGATAAATTGAAAACGTACTTTACACAGCTTGGCTGGGATGATTAATATTTTTTAAGTATGGAAAACATATCTCTTAAAACCTATTTTAAAGATGTAAGAAAACTTGAACTTGTCAGCGGGGACGAACAGATAAGTTTAGCAATCAAAGCAAAAAAAGGCGACGATAAGGCTCTTAAGAAGCTTGTTGAAGCTAATCTTCGCTTTGTTGTGTCTGTAGCAAAAGATTATAGATATAGCGGAATACCTCTTGAAGACTTAGTTAATGAAGGTAATATTGGTCTTATCAGGGCCATTAAAAAGTTTGATGAAACCAAAGGAAACAAAGTTATATCCTATGCTGTCTGGTGGATACGCCAAGCAATAATTCAATCAATATATGATAATAGCAATATTGTTCGACTACCTGTTAATCGAATTAATATGCATAATAAAATTGTTAAAGCTAAAGAAAAACTGGAAAAAAATCTTAGACGTGAGCCAACAACCTTAGAAATCAGTAAAGAGACCAAGATGAGTGAAAAGGACATTAAATTATCTTTTTCTGGGTGTAATCATGGACTTTCTTTTAATGAGGGTGTTTCGGAAGATTCTTCGACAACTTTTGAGGAGTTGGCAGAGGGTGATGGGTTTATTGATATTGAAAAACACTTTAATCGCTGTGATGTAACATCGGAGATAGACTCAGTTTTAGCTAGTTTAAGTGATAGGGAGTCTAAAATATTGAGAATGTATTTTGGATTAGGAGAATATCATGAAATGACGCTCAAGGAAATTGGAGGTCAATTAAGTCTTACAAATGAAAGAGTGAGACAAATAAAGGATTCTGCTCTCAAGAAAATGAGAATGTATGGAAATTGTTCAAAATTAAGAGAATTTTTAAACTACGAATTGTAGTTTTATAATATTTTTTTCATACCTTTGCCCTATGGCAAAAAAGAAAAAGCAAAACCTAGAGGATACTGGTCAGTTGAGTATGATGAATCAACTGGAGGGTGTAAAATATACAGCGGAACAAGAAAAATTTGTCAACTACGATGGTAAAGATAGCGTTCTTTTAATAGCAACTGCTGGTTCTGGGAAAACATTTTCCTGTGTCGAAAGGCTCAAAAAACTAATCGAACGTGGTGTTGACCCTTCTAAAATCATATTCTTTTCATTTACAAAAGCAGCAACCGAAGAGCTTATTACAAGGGTTGGACGTGAAGATATTAAAATTACTACAATTCATGGGTTTGCATTGGGGATGTTGGCAAAAATGGGTAAGTTTAAAAAAATTGTAACAATATACGATTTTATAAAATGGTATAAAGATACATTTAAACCCGCTTACACAGCTTCCAAAGAAACAAAAGCAGAATTTTATAATCAAGTTGGAGACATGTATGATGATGCAGAGTATATTGCATCGGCAATATCAGCATATAAACTCCAAACCGCAGATGATATCGAATGTCCAATGCCTCCACATTATAATTTATATACAGATTATCTGATTCAATCAAGGAGTAGAGATTTCTCTGATATGTTAATAAATGTACGAGATGCTCTCAAGGAAGATAAATGGCTATCAATGTTCAAAAACAAATATGATTACATTTTTGTAGATGAATATCAAGATACCAGTACAATACAATTTCAAATATTATTATCTCTCAATGCAGACCGCTATTATCTTATTGGAGACCGTAATCAAAGTATTTATTCTTATAGTGGTGCTAATTGTAATCGTATCGAGGATATGCTGAAAACTAGGATGGATAGAACTGGGAGAAAAACTGAGCTTATGAGTTTGTCTGTCAATTTTAGAAGTGACCAAAATATTGTTAAGAACTCAAATCAATTTTCATCATTAAAAGCCGTTGCAAATAGCGACGAGGATGGATTTGTAAAAAAGTATATTATTTTTGACCTTGAGTCAAGATACCATTCAAAAACAAAACAGCAGGTTACTCTAGGGCTTTTGGAAGTCTTTGAGAAACATTCTGAGATAGCTGTGTTGGTGAGAACTAATTCTGTAATCAGAGGTCTTGAATTTGAATTTTTGAGGCGGAAAATTCCTATGAGATATTTCAATTACATTAGAGAAAAGGATTTTATGGAGTATAAAAATGGGAATGTTCATCCTCAACTCAGAGAAAGACTTGACTCTTTGGCGCCGTACTTTGATAGTGATATGGCTATATTTACCTTTATAGAGCAAAACAAAAATTTGAAAAAGTTTATTACCACTATCCATAAAAGTAAAGGTAGAGAGTTTGACTATTGTGTCGTGGTTAATTCAATCGACCCATTTTTACTTGGGGAAGTTAAGGGTGCAAATGGAGTATCTTTATCGGAAATTTTAAGTCCAAAACAATTAGAGCATGTTAGTTTTAATTTGGCTGAGGAGGATAATGTTGAACCTAGAAATATTCACTATGTGGCAGTGTCAAGGCCAAGACATGGTTTATATTATATGTTGTACAATCTTTAAACAATAACTATGGAAAAAGAAAAAATAGATTCATCTAATTTTGATATATTCCTGATAGCTCTTGCGAGTTCAAATGTGGGATATAGAAGAAAGATTATTGTACTTAAAAGGTATTTAAAAGCTTTAGGGGTGACCCAGGAAAATGAATAAAATTTGTTCATATTTATTAACATGAGACCTAAACAAATAGCAGCTGGTGTACTTCCTCTTTGTATAAACACTGGTAGGATTTTATTACTTAGAAGACCTCCCTCATCCTCACACGCGGGATGTTGGTCACCTCCAGGCGGTTCTTTTGATGAAGAAGATATATATCCAAAACAAACGGCTATTAGAGAATTTCAAGAGGAGACAGGATATGACAAGGGTTTTAGTGTGTCAAAACAACCTTTGCACATTCTTGATGATAATCATCTTATTTTTTATACATATCTAGGACTTTTAGACAGTGAATTCTTCCCCAATTTAAAAGGTGAGGCAGAAGTGGGCTTAGAAAGTGACGGGTTTATGTGGTGTTATATTGATAATTTACCAAAAAAAATGTTACCAGGAGCTGAAAAAGTTTTGAAAGAACGAAAGAAAATCGTATCTTTGGCGTTAAAAAAGTATGGAAAATAATTTCTTTCAAAAAACTAAGGATATGTTTGCAAAACATCTTGATTATGATGAAATTGAAAATCTTCGTGTTTTAGATGTTACAACTGGGCAAATTTTAAATATTGATTATAATCTAGTGCTGTTTGATTCTGATATGAACTTTTATAAAAAAGATGAGAGAGGAAATTGGATGGTAGTAAATAATCCAAATTTTAAAGCTATTGTTGCAAAACAAGAACAATATAAAAACCCCGAATAATTGGGGTTTTGTTAGTTTTTAAAGAAAGATTGCAGTCTTAATTCTGCCAGAGTTCTTTGTAAGAGAATGGGAGAAAGTCTGTATCTTGCTAGTATTTGAAATAATGTAAAATTGTTTTTTAAATTATCATATACAGCTTCATTGCTAATTGAGGGTTTGGTTTTATCCAAATGCTCCATTAATCTTCGAGTCGAATTTTTCATATTTTCATTATTGTAACGTTCTGAAAAATTCTTTCCTAAATTATTTTTATTTCCTTTGCTGTTAAACATATATTATCTTTTTACTATCTTGTACGAAAATATAGCTTAAATGTTGCACTATCTAAGTCTTTCTTTGATAATTTTCAGGACGCCTGATACGATTTTGCTTTCTTGTATAACACCTAAGATATTTCTTACACTATCATCAGCCATCATGCTTAATTCATAATCTATATCATCTGTAGTAGAAGTGTTGCTTGCGACTTCTTCATTTAGTCCATATTCATTTCCATATTCATCTTCGTATTCGTCTTCGTATTCATCACCTGTTGTTTGCACAAGTTCAGCATCAGGATTTTCTAGTCCTTGTTGTTTTAAATACTCTTCATAGTCTAATTCTTCATCAGGCTCAGCGGAAGGTTCTAGTGTTGGCTCTTCTGGTTTTTCTTCTGGTTTGGCAAACATCATTCCCTCTTGGTCTTCTGGGAAATTAAACTCTTCACTTTTTTTATGAGCATCTACAATTTGATTTGTTAATTGCTCTACATAATCATCTCTGAGAGTCATAAAATTATTAGATTGCATAAACTCTCTTAGGTAGTTTGTTAAATTCTCTCTAGCTTCGAGAGGTGTTTCTTCATGTAATTTTACTAAACTATCATATCTTTCTATATCTTTGGCGTTTTTGGCCATTTCTCTTTGATTAGGAGTTCTTTTCCCAAATTGGTTATATACAGAAACAGCTTCTTTTTCCTCTTGACTTAAATCTCTAGGAAGAATTTCCATGTTTTGTAATTTGGCAGCAATTTCTTGGCCTGCTAAATAATTACTTCTATCAATCCTAGGTGGTTTTTTTGGAGAAATAACTAATGCCTCAGCTTTTTCCATTGTAGAAGCTTGTGGGGCGCTTCCCTTAGTTTGAGCAAATGCAACTAGTAATAAGAAGAAATATTCAACTGTCAAATCAGATACTTGCGCAGGAAGATTGTAAGAATTTAAAACACCTCTAAGAGAATCTTTAATTATTTTTGTTTTAAAGAAATTGTTAAAAGTATCTTTTAGATTATCTTTAATCATTTTTTGAACCTCAGGACCTTCTAATACTTCTTCGAATGACCTTTCTGTTTTATTGTCGGCAATTAAATTTTCGATTTTGTTTATAATAACCTTGCCAATTTCATTTGGTTGACCATCTTTTGTAGATTGAATAGCTTCTGCAGCAATTTCTCCACTACTTTTGTTTTCAAAAATACGTTGCAGTAACAACTCTGTTTTATAGGGGCTGAAATTAACATCATCTAAAGTTTTTTTGAAAGTTTTTATAGCAGTCAATCCAAACTGGGTAAGATATTGTTCAATTTTTTCTTCTTTACTTCTAACATCTAGAGATTCAACGCCTTGAGTTGCTGTATCTAATATTGACCTATTCCCATCTATTCCTTTGGGAGCATCTCCAGACACTTCACCTTTTGCTTGTTCTATTTTTTTTACCTTGAGATAATCATAAACAGCATAATCAATCAGTTTTTTCATAAGAGCAGATAGATTACTTCCACCAGGAGAGTTAGGAGCATATGCGTTAATAACCTGATTAACGATTTTTCTCATACCTTTCTCAGCTTTACTATCTGGACTTTTACCTCTTCTTGTTAGTTTGTTCATTAGTTTTGCATTGACAAAACTCATAGCTTCATTTCTTTCATCTGGAGATGATAAAATCCTTTTTATTATAGTATTCGTTGGAGATAATATAAGCAAGTCTTGTGGTGAGTCTAATAAATAAGCGCTTTCTAAACCATTTAGAGCGTTTTGCATTTTCACTTCATCAAGACCAATTGTTTGTACACCGCCATTGTTTGGACCTAAATCCAGGATAACTTCATTTTGGCCGTCTTTATAGTAATTTTGAACAATTTCTGCAAGTTTATCGGTAATGTAATCGAAAAAATGAGAATTAGTACTCTTGTCTTTTAATCGTAGACCAGCAGCAACACCTTTTTCGAGAACATCCAATACAATTTGATTCCCCTTAACTTCTACTTCTTTTTTGTAGAAATCATAATTTTCTCTACCAGCCTTCTCTTCGTCGGGAATATTTTTCCAATCATCTTTAGAAGTTTTCCCTCTAACTTTACCATCTGCATATTTTTTTATAAAATCGGCTGAATTTTCATCAAAAAAATTCTCAGAAAGAATACCTCTTATAAATTTTCTAACTACATTTTCCATTTATAGTGATGTTTTAAATATATTTTCTTTTACTTCATTAATAAATAGTTTGAATTTTTCTAGTTCACCTTCTAGAAGATTCAAATTGTATCCTGTAAGTTGAGAGGCGGTCGTGTTGACCAAGTCTCTCATGTCTTGGTAGTATTTTTTTTCAATATACGCATCTGTTATTTTTTTAGCATATGGTTGAAGTGGTGTAAGTTGAGAAAACAATTCACTCTTAAGATTGTGAAGGTAATATGTTCTTGCTTTTTGGTCTTTATCAAATTTTTTTACAATTTTGTCTACATAATCAGAACCCCATTTGTTTAAATCATCTTTAGTGAATTTGCCGCTGGCAAAATTAGGGTCAATAATTTTTAAACCAACTAATGCTGCGTTGTTTCTTATTTGCTTTATTTTTTTAATAACGCTCTCATTATTGAGTATTTCATAAACCGATGTCCAGTCCTCTGGGGTTAAATAAGTCTTTTCATTTTCAGATATTTTTCCAGATGCAAGTTTATACATAAACTGTTTTCTAATGTTAGCTTTTTGAGCTTTAGTTACAACATCTCTAATTTTACTTTCAACCTCCTTAGTTTTTTTACCGTCTTTTGTGGAACCACTTCTGGACAATGTAAGTCTATTTAATTTGTTGATAGATTTATCAATTAGATTATCAATTTCTTTTTTACTTGCACTTGCGTAGTTTCTAAATGTGACAATGGGGGCTGGAGCTCTTCCTTCTTTTTCAGCAGTGCTAATTTCATCTAACCAAATTTTTTCTTGTTGATTAGCAAATTTAGCTATCATACTTTCACGAGTAGCCTCTTTGCTTTGAACTCCTGCCCATCTACTCTTCACATACATATCATCTAATAATTCAGGAAAAACTTCTTTTGTATCTGAATTTGGGGCGGTATAATAAAATGTATCACCAACAGGTATGTTGACTTTCATGTTAGCCCTGCCGCCTTTTAGCATTTGATTAGCTTGTTTTTTATCAATCTTATATTTTTTAACAAGTTGTTGTATAAATTCAACACTTGGCTCCGTTGCCCAAAATTTTTCATCTTTTACTTTTTGAGTGAGCATAAAGATAGCCAATTTTCCATAATCTCTTAGAAATGCGCTTTCTAGCTCTTCGTCGGAGTAGTTGTATGCCTCCTGCAATTCTTTTAACTCTTGTGTAATAGGGGTAGTTTTGTTTCCTGTTAAGAAGTAATCAGGACCACCAAACCCCTGAACAATTCGTCCAAATTTAGTAAGCAAAACATCTCTATTTTCTTTTCCTGTAACTTTATCAATTGGCTCATCTGTAGCGGGCGCTGTAGGCTGTGTTACACTTGAGTTGTTTCCAGATGCTTTAGGGGCATATAAAACTCCAAGATTTCTCAACACTCGCCTTGATTTTTGAGTAAGGGAGTTTATAAAAGTTCCTTTTTTTCCATTGTCATATAAAAATTCTCCCAAGTCTCTTCCTGATTTGAAAGTATATATATAACCCTCATCACTCAATCTGGGATTTTTAATAGAGTCATCAAGATATAAATTTTCAAAATCACTATTAGAGTCTAATGGCTCAACGAATGATATTTCTCTAAGTTCTGCATTGTCAAGTATTGCTACAGTCTCTGGTTGAATAAACTGTTCGGTTGTACTTCTAATTTGGTTAATAATATGATTCTTCATTACAGTAAATGCCCAGGCACCAAAATTTTCTCTCTCTGGGTCGTAATGTGTTTTCATTTGGTCAAAGACACGGTCAAGTGCAGTGTCTAAGTAAATTTGAAATTCAGTATCATTTGGATTTATATATTGACGACCAGCTAAATTCATTGCTTGGTTTTTTAAGGCAGCTCTATAGAAATTTTCTAATATTCTTTGAGCTTCACCATCAAATCTGCCCGCAAGAGTGAATACCTCTTCATAGTTATATTTTGGTTTATGTAATAACACTCTTACTAGAAATTGCAATTGCCAGAAACCTAAAGCTCTTAATTTAGGGTCGTTCGATGTGCTTGGGTTCATATTGAACGATATGAGAGCTTTTCTGTTTTTTGCTTGGTTATTAAATTCGGAAATAGCTTTCATTTGATTCTCTTCAAAAGCTATATCGTTAAATATATCATTTTGAGATAATATTTTTTTTGCTGTCTCTGACTTAAGAAGACTATCAAGTTCTTCTGGAGTTCTAAGAGATTTTATTTTATCTAATTCTCCTCTTTTGCCAAATTCTACAAATACCATTCCCAGCATTTCTAAAAAGTCACCGTAACTTTTTATATTCATTATTTCTGATTCTGGGTACAATTCTTTTGCAGCATTTTGTGGACTTATGCCTTTTTCGGTCATAAGTTTTAAAAAAAGATATGCAGTATCTTTTAAGAATCGCTCTCCACTTCCCCCTAAGAGTGCATATTTAAGCGGGTAACCCCAAACATCACTTTCAACAGTATCTGTAGCATACAATTTTTCTCCTGCGGGCAATTGAGCTATTTTTTCAGCGGTAGGGGCGGTAGATTTATCGTCTACAGTGGGCTCTCCAGCACCTCTTTCTCTAAATATAGATTCTTTTACATGTTTAACTATATTTTTTTGTATTTCTTCAAGTTGTTTTTTCGGATTACTCATATATACGTAAGTTTTTTATAAATATTTTAAAAAAACTGTTTAAAAATTTGTTTTTATTAAAAATAATAAATACTTTTGTCAAAGTAAAATTTATATCAAATCAAAAAAAAACACACAAACTATGGACGGATTTAACAAAGTCATTTTAATGGGTACCGTTGGTACCGACCCAGAAGTTAGAATTATAAATGAAAATTCTCGTGTTGCTTCATTCTCGCTTGCTACAAATAGAAGCTGGAAAGACAACGCTGGGCAAAAACAAGAGAAGGCTGAGTGGCATAAAATTGAAGTTTGGAATGCAAAAGCTGATTTCGTAAGCGCTTATGTAAAAAAAGGTAAGCATTTATTGATTGAAGGTGAAATTAGATATGAAAATTTTGATAATAAAGAAGGTCAAAAAGTTTATATGACTAAAATTGCAGCTCATAACATTAGCTTCGCTTTAGGTGCTCAACAGCAACAAGCTCAACCTCAGGCTCAACCTCAGGCTCAACCTCAGGCTCAACCTCAGGCTCAACCTCAGGCGCAACAACAGGTTCAAGCGTATATGGCTCAACCTCAAGCGCAACCTCAAGCACAACCGCAAGTTTATGCTCAACCTCAAGCTCAACCTCAAGCTCAACCTCAAGCTCAACCGCAAGCTCAGCCGCAAGCTCAGCCGCAAGCTCAACCTCAAGCTCAACCTCAAGCTCAACCTCAAGCTCAACCGCAAGCTCAGCCGCAAGCTCAGCCGCAACAATTTGGAGCTGGTGATGCTCAAGTGAGACAGAATATGGGTGGAAGTCCTGACGATTTGCCATTTTAACAATAAGAAACAGAAAAAACCTCTAAGAAATTAGGGGTTTTTTTTATGCTTAAAAACCATAATTTTTATCTATTTATAATAAATTAGCTAATAATTATGAGTCAAGAAAATAAAGTCCGTTTCCTAGTTAAAGAAATGATGGAATCTTTTTTCGATGAAGAGAGGATAGCCAATCCAGATGCTGATGAGTATGTGAAAAGAAGAGAGAATTTCATTGGCTCTCATACTTTTGGTGAAGATTTGGGTGAATACGGATTAATGTATGTTGCTTATTCATACGGAGAACAACATCCTATTTTTATTTGGGTAGAGAAAGAAGAATTTAAGAGATTAAGACCTCATGAAAAAGGATATGTTGGGTCTGTAACTACCACAAATAAAGAAGACGAGGGTCGTGGAATTTGGTTTTATAATGATGAACCATACTACACGTTAGACCATAGAACGGGGAAAATGAAGATAAATAAATGGACTCAAAAACATAAGCGAGACCTTAAACCAACCGAAAAAGTACAAAAAAGGGGTAATAGATATCTTCAAAGAATTATACTAGATTTTAAGAAAAAACATAAGATAGCTAATAATACTCATTCAAACCTAGAGCCAGGAGAAAAATAAAACTATTTATTTTTACATAAGTTTTTATTAAATTTTTTATTATGAAAAGATTTTTTATATTCCTATTAGGGTTTGTAGCTATAGTCCTTGCTGCTGTAGCTGCATTTATATCAGTTTATGGGCTATCTAAGTTGTTTATAGGGGCGTCTCTTGTGGTTATGATACTTATGGGCACATTAGAATTCTCTAAAATAGTAGCAGTTTCTTGGCTACATCAATACTGGAAAAAAATAAACTGGTTTCTTAAAAGCTATTTACTTATTGGCATTGTGGCACTTATGTTTATAACTAGTGTTGGCATATATGGCTTTCTATCTAGTGCTTATTCGACAACTTCCGTAGAACTTGAAAAATTACATGGACAAACGGGCATAATAGATAAAAAAATAGAAATCAAGAAAGAAGAAAAATCAGTAGTATATCAACAAGTAGAAGATAAAAACAAGAGAATAAACAGCCTAGTAGAGCTCAGGTCGAGTCAGGAAACTAGATTAGACTCATTATATCAAAAAGGTTGGTATAAGAGTGCTAAACAAACAGAGAGCATTATTAAAGAAGCAAATAATGACATTAAGGGATTGTCAATTGAAGTAGATAGTTTAAATAGTTATGCTCAAAGTTTAAACGATTCAATTTCTAGTTATGAAATTAATAAATTAGAGTTAAATAGTGGAGATTTGTCTGGAGAAGTGGCGCCGTTGAAATACGTTGCTGCTATAATGGGGCGTAAAATAGATAACATTGTGAATTATCTCATGTTATTGCTTATTTTCCTAATCGACCCTTTAGCCGTATCTTTTGTTTTAGCAACAAATACGATGATAAAACTGGCTAGAGTTAATAAACAAGGGCAACCTGTGAAGCCTAGCGAAAACTCTGAGGGTAAAAAGAGAAAATGGAAACCTTTTAAGAAAAAAGAAGAACCTGTGGTGGAAGATAATGAAATCAGAGAGGAACCGAGCCAAGAAACTTCTATAAAGCCGTTTGTAGTAGATAATTATTTTGAAGTGCCAGGCCATACAACGCCTTCGCCGCATACGGTAGACAATCCTTTTATGAATATAACTCAAACAGAATCAAGCGATTTTGTTAAAGAGGTTATTTTAAAAGAAAAGAAAACTCAAGATATAGCGTCGGTTGAAACGCCCGTAGAAGAGTCGATAGGAGAACCTGTGGAAATTGCAGAAAAAACTAAGGAGACAGTTGAAGAGGTGGAGAGTATCGATACACTTCCAAGTTATAGTGCAAATGTTTTATCAAGACTTGCAATACATAAAACAATATATTTAGATTTGTTGAAAATATTATATAATGAGGGTAAATATGGGGAGGGTGATAAAGCTCCTGAATACTCAAAATTTACAGAGACTATAAAGCTAAATACTACACTTGTGACTACTGAAAAAGGAATAAGTGATTTCTTTTTAATATGTAACTTGCTTAATATATTAGATATGTCGCATAGTCATCCAAAATTCTTAAAAAGTTATTCTGATGCTAAGTTAATATTGGGAATGCTAAAAGAGAAAAAATAATCTTAAATGGTGGTTTCTTGATTATTTTGGTTTATTTATAAATAAATGTCATGAGACTACTTTGGAAATCGATGAATAAAGTTGTGATTGAGGTTCACAAAGCCGAGATTGAGAAAAATGGGTTTGATTTTATTTGGGATAGAATACGCAAAGTATATAAAATAAAAGACTTCGATGTGTTTTCAGTAGAGCATGATAAGAAAACTGGTTCCTTAGTTTTTGTAGAATTAATCACTAAAAAATATAAAGTTTCTTAAAAAAACTTTTTTTTTAGGCATAAGAGTTTTATATTTGTAAAAAAACTTTTTACTATGCCAAACTTATATGACGGCGATAATCGCATGAATGAAAGCAAAAAAAAGCAAAAAAGCACAACTCCAATGTTGGACTCTTTCGGCAGAAATCTAACAGAGCTAGCTCTCAAAGGAGAGTTAGACCCCGTAATAGGTAGAGATGTCGAAGTGAGAGAGATAGTGCAAATTCTGAACAAGCGTAAGAAAAACAATCCTATTCTAATAGGTGAGCCTGGAGTTGGTAAAACAGCTATCGTAGAGGGTTTGGCACAAAGAATGGTTTCTGATGATGTTGATATTCACCTTAGAGGTAAGCAAATAATTGAAATTAATCTAGGGGCTATGGTTTCTGGAACAAAGTACAGAGGCGAGTTTGAACTTCGTATAGAAGATTTGTTAAAAGAGTTTCAACAAAATCCAAATATTATAGCATTTATTGATGAGATACATAATATTGTTGGAGCAGGTGGCGCCGCAGGTGCCCTTGATGCGTCTAACATTATCAAACCTGCATTGGCTAACGGTACCCTTAAATGTATTGGAGCAACCACTTTTGATGAATATAAGAAATATATTGAGGATGAGGGAGCTCTTGAAAGAAGGTTTCAAAAGATATATGTAAAAGAACCAACCAAAGAGGAAACATTAATTATCCTAAAAAACATTAAAGATAAATATGAGGAGCATCACGGAGTTATCTATTCAGATGAAATCTTAGAAGAGTGTGTTTCTCTTACAGATAGGTATATTACTCTTCGCAAGTTCCCTGATAAAGCTATCGACCTAATGGATGAAATCGGCTCCAGAGCAAAATTAAGAAAGAAACTTGGAGAAGATGGAAATAAAATTTTAGAGATTGTTAAAAAAATAGCTTTGGCCTCAGACAATAAAAAAGAAGCTGCAAATTCACAACATTTTGAAAAGGCTGGAAAATATAGAGACGAAGAGCATCTTTTAATGGAGCAGTTAGATAAGGAGAGGGCAAAAATTAAAGAAAGCTTGATGAGTAACAAGGTTGATATTATATTTGAAGATGTTGCATCTGTTGTTGCTATTAGAATAGGAGTGCCAATTACCAAGCTATCAAAAGATGAGAATAAAAATTTACTAAATCTTGCCAAAGATTTAAAATCAGTTGTGATAGGTCAAGACGATGCTATTGATAAAATGGCAGGTGCTATTCAGAGAGCTCGTATAGGCATACAAGACCCAAATAAGCCGACAGCTACATTTATGTTATTAGGCTCAACAGGAGTCGGTAAAACGTATTTAGCGAAGGTGTTGGCAGAGCTTGTATTTAACACTACTGATTCATTTATACGAGTTGATATGTCTGAGTATATGGAAAAACACTCAGTCTCAAAACTTATTGGTTCCCCTCCTGGATATGTTGGGTATGAAAGTAAGGGGCAGTTGACAGAGAAAATAAAAAATAGACCTTATTCTTTAGTGTTGTTTGACGAGATTGAAAAAGCTCACACAGATGTGCACAACATACTTCTTCAATTGTTAGATGAGGGTAAACTTACAGATTCCTCAGGAACAGAGGTTAATTTTAAGAATACTATTATAATTATGACTTCTAATATTGGAACTAAAAATCTTATTGATGAGGGTGGTCTTGGATTCAGAATGGCGGAAAGAACTCACGAACAGGCAGAGTCTATTGTGTTTAAAGAATTGGAAAACCGTTTTAAGCCAGAACTTTTAAATAGGATGGATGAAAAAGTGGTGTTTAAAACACTAAGCGAAGAAAATGTTTTAACTATTGTTAGTCTTGAATTAAAACATATATTAGACCGTGTTAAAGAAAAGGGATATAATATTAAAATTTCTGATGAAGTTAAAAAATATATTGCAGAAGAGGGATATAGCAAAAAATATGGAGCTAGGCCAATCAAGAGGTTTATCACAACGAAAATAGGAGCTTTGATATCAGACCATGTTTTGAAGAACAAAATTACTGTTGGGGATGATGCCGAGGTTATTATGAGTAAAGATAAAAAAATGAAATTAAAGAAATGTTAGAAATTAAAGAAAGAAAATTGTTTTATTTGGGTGAACCAATAGATACTTCTAATATCAATTTGGAGGATTTTCTTATGGCTAATCTTTCCCAGCCAATCAAAATTAGCGAAGATGAAACTTTTGAGAATATAATGCATGTGTTATTTGATGCTAAAAAGTTTATCAATGCGTATTTCTCAGAAGAATATGCTGCTATTAACGCTATGGTTACAATGGGGAAATTAGCTTTTCCAGTAAAACATATTAGAGTATATAAGACAATAGAATTTGAGCAGGATAGCGGAATGATTTATCTAACCCCCAAAATTCAATTAATAACCCCTAAAGAGGGAGAGAAAATAGTTCCAAGAGTTGCAGATTTAACATTTGAGCTTGATAAATCCTTAGAAGACTCGGATGACATTTTAAATCGAGGAATTGTAAAAAAACCAAAGACTGAAATTTTCCTAATTGACTTTTTGAGTATTATTTTTGACGACCTATCACACGCTCTTAAACATGAAAATTTATTAAAATAAAACTAGTGTAAAAATAACTTTGAGAAACCCTCCTAGAAACTTGATTTTCTACGGGGGTTTCTTTATATTTATGAATACGTAAAACATAAAAGTTATGAATAAAAATGAATTACAGGTTTTAAAACAAGAATTAAGTGAAGTTATCATCCCTAGGTATTTGGGTAAACATAATGACGAGGCTACTAGAAAAGAAATTGGATATGATGTTATGAAATTTCTTACAGAGAAAAAATATGACTTTACCACAATAAATACACATACACCCACAAAGTTGGTTGACGAACAAAAAGTAAAATTAGAAGTTGATGATTATGTATTAATAGTCAGTGCTATAAATGTGAAAGAGGTGGAATAAAAAACCCCGCTAGTAGCAGGGTTCTAATTTTAATATTTTAAATTGGATGCGTCTCGTGCTTTGACTTCGGCAGCTCGAATTTCTTTGTACATATCCAAAAGCATTTTTCTTACTTTTACATGTTTACCTACAAGGGTTGAATCATTTACCATTCCATGCTCTTTGTGAGCTTTCATTTTTGATAGCATGTTTTCTATTTGTTTTCCAGCATCTCCAAGAGAAGTCACAACATTTCCCAAGTTTTTTTCAAATTCAGTGTCGGTTGCTTTATTATAGCTAGGAGCCTCCCCGTTTTTATTTTCTTCTTCGTTAAGTGTTTTCAGTGTAGTATTTACCTTTTTCAATTCTCTTTCTAAGAGCTCTTTCTTTTTTAATTGCTCTATTTGCTCGTTAATGAAATTTTTTATATTGCTCATGGTATAATATTTTTCTTATAAATATTTGAAAAAAATTGATTTCACATACTTTATTGTTTATTATTATTTCATGGGTGGAGTTTATCTCATAAATGCAAAAAATACCGACAAATATAAGGTTGGAGTTACTCGAAAACATAGACCAGATGATAGGAAAAAATCTTCTCAAACTGGAAACCCTTTTGAGTTAATAACTGTGCATTTTTATGAGACAGATATACCATTCAAAGTAGAAACAATTCTTCATAGAGGTTGGGCTCATAAAAAATTTATAGAAGACGACTTTGAAAAACTTAAAGGAGAATGGTTCCAATTAACCCCTGCAGACGTTGTTGTATTTATGAACGAATGCGCCTCAATAGAAAAGAATTTGAAATTTCTTGAAGAAAACTCAACTTTCTTCGAACTTGATGGGCGTGTTTAACGTATATATAAACTATGAAGATATTTAGAACGCATAATAATCTTCCTATAGTTGTTGTGGGAGACCTACATTTCAAGTGGAAAATATTACAAGAAAATATTAAAGCGCTCGACCTGGAAGATATAATCATTTTCCAGTCTGGAGATTTTGGGGTTGGGTTCGATTTGACTACCGATAGAAAAATACGAAAAGAAAATAAAAGATTAAAAATCTTTAATGAATTTTTTGAGAAGAGAAGTATATTTTTATATGTGATTCGAGGTAATCATGATAATCCTGAGTTTTTTGACGGGTGCCATAATTTGTCGCATATTATATTTATGCAAGATTATGATGTTATTCAAGTTGGAGATAAAAAGATTTTGGGAATAGGCGGAGCTTTATCTACCGATAGAAAAGAAAATCCGAATTTCCCAGATATGTATGGCAAACCTCATCCAGCTAGAATTCCAGGTAGAGATTGGTGGCCAGGAAGTGAAATGGTTAAATACGATGAGAAAAAACTAAATAACATTAAAGATATAGATGTAGTTATTACTCATGGAGCCCCCAAATTTGCTTATCCACTTCTAGCAGAAGAACGTCTTGAGAAGTGGGTTGAATATGACCCTGAACTTCTAAATGAAGCTATAGAAGAGAGAGAAATTCAAACTAAAATTTACAATAAACTTATAGAGAATAATGATATAGAGTATTATATCTACGGGCACTATCATAGGCATAATATGACACCCATAGACAATACAATGTTTTGGTGTTTAGAAAAAGAATCTTTTACTGAATTAAGAGTCTAGATAACAGGACCATCTTCTGGGTCACTCGCATTTAAGAGTTGTTTCCCGTTTTTCTTTTCTTCTTTTTTAGGTTCTACTTTCTTTTCCTCAGACTTTTTCTTTCCCATTAGAATTCTAAGAACTTCCAGCCCTTTTCCACCGAATACGTATCCTGCAAACAATGCAATCGCCCATTGTAATGCTGAAATAATTATTTCTAGTGGGCCTGTTTCTACTGAGAGGTCGCAATTTCCAGCTCTGATTACTAAAAATACCAATATAGCAAAATAAGCTACTACTGATGTAAATAGATATACTCTACCTTGTGAAAATGAGTGCTTGCCATGTTTATGGTTTCCAAGCATGTCTTTGAAAAGTTTCATGTTTTTTATTATAAATATTAAAATAAAAAGTGTTATATTTTTGACACTCCCACAATAAATTATGCAGGATTTTTTTCCTACGCACAGGCTAATGCCTCACGTTGTCGGAAAAGAGAGATGCCCTCTCTCTTAATATTGTTGGATGCGTTGCGGTCAGCATTTTCTCGGTGTCCACATTTTATACATAGAAAAATTGCTTGTGACTTTCGATTTTTTGCATCTACATATCCACACTTGGAACAGGTCTGACTCGTATATGCAGGGTTTATTTGTATAAACACTTTGTTATTCCACACAGATTTATATCTCATATACTCGAAAAACATCCCAGCCCCAAGGTCAATTATTGAATGGTTTAGCTTACTTTTTTGCACAACGTTTTTGCCAGGATTTTCTGTTGTTCCCTTGGTTGACTTTGTCATGTTTTTTAACTGCAGTTTCTCTGCAAATATAAAGTCATAACTGTTATTATAAACCCAGTTGTTTGCGGTTTTATGCAAGAAATCTTTTCTTTGATTTTTTGTCTTCAGATGCAGCTTTACAATCTTATGCTTTGTTTTGCGCCAATTATTTGATTGTTTGACTTGCCTTGCAAGTTTCCTTTGTAAGATACGCATTTGTTTGGCATTGGCTTTTAAAAATCGTGGATTATCTACGAATTCATCATCACTACTAACTGCAAAAAAGTTAACACCAACGTCAATTCCCACAGCTTGGTTATCGCTGTGAATTATTGGCTGGCGTGTGTCAATTTCTTGTTGTGTCAGAATGTTGATATAATATCCATTTATTTCTTTTATTATTATTGCTCTCTTTAAAACTCCCTGTAGGTCTTTTGACCAGTGAAACTTCACACTTCCAAATTTTGGTAGTTTAAATCTATTGTGACCATTCCATTTTACAGATTTGAAAGTAATTGACTTGTAATTGTCTTTTTTGGAAAATCGTGGAAAACCTTCTCCTCTAAAAAATGTTTGATACGCCTTATCCATTCTCTCTATGACATCTTGCAAACTTTGACTGGAAACTTCTCCAATCCATTCGTAGCCATCTTCTCTTTTGAGTTCTGTGAGTTGTTTTTGTAAGTCAAACTTAGAAAGGTTGACTTGTCCAGACTTATAAGCGTGAATTTTTGTCTCCAAGGCCAAGTTGTAAATTGCACGACAAGTGTGCAGCCAATAATCTATTTGTTCTGTCTGCCTCTTTGTTAATTTTAACTTATACTTATATGTCTTGTTTATTTGCATATAACTCTTTATTTTTCCAATTGATTAAAATGCTCACGAATTAACCAATTGACAAAATCTGATTTACTACTAATATAATTTTCAATTATGAAATTCATACATTCTTTTTCAAGTGTAATGGAAATCTTTGCTTTCCTGTCTTCTGTTTTTTTCTTTTTTCGTCCCATAATAATTGTGCTTTTATTATAAATAGACAAAAAAAAATAAAAAGTAGGATAATCGCACTGACATATGTAAAAATTATTTATTTTTCTTTTTAATGGCTTTTTGAATTAAGTTATTTATTAGACGGCTCTTATTGATGAACATTTTACTCATCTTATCATTCAAATCTTTATCTATAGATATAGAGATTTTTGTATATTCTTTTTTTGCCATGACAATTTGCTTTTCTAATAAATATAGGTTAATTTTGCAATTAAATCAAAAATCTTTACAGCTTTTTTAAAAATTATGCTTAAACTGAAAGAAAGATTAACAATGTATCCACATCAAGAAACAATTGTTTCTGATATTGTTGATAAATTTGGTATGAATAAACCATATGTTTTAGGAAGTTGTCCATCTAGTGGAAAAACTGAGATGGCGATTGAAACTTTGATTCGTTTATTAGAATCTGGTGAGGTGAATCGTGTATTAATTCTTGCACACTCAACCAATATATTAAAAGTTAATTTCTATGATAGGTTAATGAATTATTTTGAAGATGATGGTACTGTGGATATAATGCGTACTCGTCATGGTAAAGCAAAAAGAAAATATCATTACGATGCAACAATTCAAGTAATGATACCTCAAAATATTCGTCACATTAAAGGACAATTTGATTTGGTAATAGTTGATGAAGCCCAACATAATGTGTTAGCCGAAGATGGGAATTTCACGAAAATTATTGAACAAGTCCAACCAAAATTTCAGTTATTCCTTACTGGAACACCATCTAAATTTATTAGAGAAAACGATAGAACCATAGCAGCTAACAATGAAAACGGAACAAATGATGAACTTCCATTTCATATAAATTGTTTAGGAATGGATATGATTGGTTTTGATAGATTCCATGATGTTAGATTTGACCTTATCAAATCAGCGTATGGTTTTACAAATGCCGACTATAATTCAACACATGATATTGCAGTTGATACCGAATTTCAATTTAAGGAGACTGAAAGAACAGTTAATAACGTCATTTACGGAGCTGTGAGGAACATAGCACTTAGAAATGGTGTTGACTTACCAAAGAACTCTGATTTTGCCTTAGAGGGACGTAAATTGATTAAAAGCGGTAATTTTGGTAAAACACTTATTATGTGTAGAAATATTGCACAAGCAAATCAAATATCAACAATTATATCTAAAATATTTCAAGTTGAAATTATGGTATCGGAATCTAAAAATGATACTGATTCAAAAAACCTTGAAAAATTTAAAAATAATGAATTTAATTTTCTCTGTGTTGTTAACAGAGCTAGAGAAGGTTATGATGATAAAAAAATTGTTAATCTTATTGATATAACATTAACACATAATATTGATTTAATTTATCAAATGTTTTGTAGGGTTGTTAGGTTAGATGAATCATTTCCAGATGCTAAACTTTATATTAAGGTGACTTCCAACGCTGATAGTATGCCAGAATATACGATGAATATTATGACTGCTGCTCTAATGTTGGGTGCTACGGAGAATTTGGCTGTATTTAATGGTTCTAATTTTAGGGGAATTGTGATGCCGAGAGTAGAAATGGGTGAGGTTGGTGAAGATGATAGTGATAATGATTTTGAAATTGATGTACCAATAGAAGTTGATACTATTGATGAAGGTGGAAATAGAATTGGACAAAGAGATATTAGCGATATAATGGCTATGGACCTTATTAAGATGTTTGTTGAAGATAAACAAAATCTTGTTAGTGGTAATGAGAGATATGCGATGGTGACGCTGGGGGAATCTTTGAGTATTCTTAATAATCCGTATGATGTTGATTATATTGACGAGTGTGTTGAGTTGGGGATAAAATATTGTATAAAAAATTCTGGTAAGTGGATACAAGATTTTAGAAAAATTGAAGGTGAAGAAAATATTAAATTGCCATCAAAGCCATGGAGAGCTTTTAATCTAGAGGGTGGGTCGGTAGCTTTCAGTAAGCTATTGGGTTATGTTGACCAATCATCATTTGACGTAACTACAATTAAAGAGTGTATCGAATTAGCTAAAAAATATGATATCACATCAGCAAATCAATGGGGAGAAAGTTATGGAGAAATAATGGAAAAAGAGGATGTTAAGTTACCATCAACGCCATGGCTTATATTTAATTTGAAGGGTAGTGCTCCAGCTTTTAGTAAATTGTTAGGTGGCGGTCATTTATTTGACGTAACTACAATTAAAGAATGTGTTGAACTAGGTAAAAAGCATAATATAAAAACAGCTGGACAGTGGGGAAAAAATGGTGGTTATAAAGAAATAACAGAAAAAGAGAATGTTAAGCTACCATCAAGCCCGTGGAGAGTATTTAACTTAGAAGGTGGCAGTGCAAAATTTAGTAAATTATTAGGTGGTGAATGTTCATTTGCAGTAGATTCAATTGAAGAATGTCTTGAACTAGCTAAAAAATATGATATCACATCAGCAAGTCAATGGGGAAAGGGTGGTTATAAAACAATAATGAAAAAAGAAGGTGTTAAATTACCACACGCACCATGGGATAAATTTAATTTAAGTGGCGGAGAAACAGAATTTAGTAAGCTGTTAGGTAGTCGTAAATTTTCATTTGATATAGATTCAATCGAAGAATGTTTTGAATTAGCTAAAAAGTATGGTGTAAAAAATAGTAGTCAGTGGGTAAAAAAATATAAAGAGATTAGTAATAAAGAGGGTGTTAAACTACCAATAGCACCATGGACTAAATTTAACTTAGAGGGTGGGTCGGCAGCTTTCAGTAAACTATTGGGATATAACAGCTCATTTAGTATTAATTCAATTAAAGAATGTGTTGAACTAGGTAAAAAGCATAATATAAAAACAGCTGGACAGTGGTCAAATGGTGGTTATAAAGAAATAGCAAACAAAGAGAATGTTAAATTACCATCAACACCATGGGGTATTTTTAACTTGGAGAGTGCATCAGCATTCACCAAACTCCTAAACAAAAAAAGAACCCCCAACCCAAAACACGTCTCCGAAATTTCCAGAATCAATAAAAAAGGAAAAACAACATCTTCCAAAAAAATGAATAAATTCTTCAAAGATAACCCCAGCGAATTCTTTAATTATCATAAATTGAGAAAAGAGAATATGGAATATTGGGAAGAGGCTCCTTATGAGGAAATAGCCAAGAAGATTACGGAACCAACTGATAAGGTAATTGATTTTGGTTGTGGTGGAAATGATTTAAAAAGAGAACTTCCAAACAATGAAGTAACACCAGTTGACCATGTGGCTATTGATGATTCTGTAATTGCTTGTGATATGAGTGATATATCTGGTTATGTTGAAGATGAATCTCATGATGTTGCGGTGTTTTCATTAGCGTTATGGGGTACGGAAGAGAATAAACAAGATTATTTAAGTGAAGCTTTTAGAGTGTTAAAAAGAAAAGGTATATTGTACATAGGCGATACTACTGGTGAAATCGAGGAATCGGAGGATAAAAAACAAAAATTGATTGATTTAATCACCAGTGTAGGATTTAAAATTGTTGATGATATTGAAATTAGAGAAAAATTTATGTATATTACTGGGATAAAGATGTAAAATTAAAATTATGAAAATGGTAAATTTATTAGAATATTTATATCGACCTTTTATTGAAACATGTTTTTTGTTATATCATTTATTATTATTAATCTATTATTTTATTACTGATAGAAAAATTAATGATAAAAATAGAAAAAAACTTAAACGAATAGTTTTAGGCAACAAATCATTTAATCAAGGGAAAATATTTTTAAGTAAAAATCATTTATCTATAAATTTTCCATGGGTTTTAAAATTTATATGGAATTGTTTAATATTTTGGGGTATTTATAAAATAATAATAGAATTAGGATTAATTGAAATAGTTAAATTATTTTTGTAGCAAGTCAAACAATCATAGACACATCACGGATGTAATTTCTAACAACATTAGGAAAATGAATTTGTAAATGTGATAAAAAAATACATAAAAACTTAGAGTTATGATAAAATACATTAAGGGTGATTTAGTAAAAAAGGCGTATCAGTTTGATGTGATAGGACATGGTTGTAATTGTTTTTTAAACTTTGGAGCTGGAATAGCAAAAGATGTAAAACAACAATTTCCAAGTGCTTATAAAGCGGATTTAAAAACTCAATATGGGGACAAGTCAAAATTGGGAACGTACACTTCCGATACAATTGGAGAATTAACTATACTTAATCTTTATACTCAACATAGATATGGCAGAGGGCTTCATGCAGACTATAATGCTATTAGAAGTTGTATGAAAGAGTTGAAAAATTCTTTTGGCGAGTGCAAGATTGGGCTGCCTCTAATCGGTGCAGGACTTGCAGGTGGAGACTGGGAAACTATTGAGGCTATCATAGAAGAGGAATTACACGGACTGGACGTAACTATTGTTGTCTGGGAAAAAGATGAAGAGAATCTTAAAAAATTCGGATTATAATGGCACCAGGATGGGATAATACATGGGGAGATATGGCCGCAACTCCTATTTGGGTAGATGTGAATAGTACTGTGTCTGCAACAGAGCCAACAAGTTTTCTTTTTAGAAGACGAACGGTAAGATATTATAGTAATAGTTCCACCACTTATATTGTTAGAAGGCGGAGAACTGGAGGAAGTACTGGAGGATGCTCTAATGAAAAGGAGAAAAAGCTTCTTGCTAAGAAAAGAGCTAAGCAAATTTTAGACAAAAAATCCAAAGAGGGTGTGCGAAAAATTAATTTTAACTCTATTTTAAAGCCTCAAGTAGAGAAAAAACAACTTTTTCTTAATCACAAAATCAACTCTAACAGAGGGGGTTAGAAAAAAGTTTTAAAAAAATTTGACTTTTATGCAACAATGTAGTAACTTTGGCGTAGACTTAGATAGAAACAAAAACGAAAAATTTTTAATATTTATAAAAAAAGTGTTATATTTGTATGTAAACATATTTTGTTATGGAAGATGAATTTAATCGGTATATTAATGCCGCAGATAAAGTTATTAAAAAAATAAGAGACGCTTCAAATTTTGAACAAACAGAACGTTTTAGAAGTTTAACATATGAAGAAAAAGTTGGGGTATGGTTAAATAATTTTATTACTCATGAGATTAACAGAGTATCAATAGTTGGAGAGGTTGATGATTTGGACAAACAAATCAATAAAGCGATATGCGTCTTGAAAATTTATAAGAGGATAGCAAAGATACATACAGTTATGCCTACTCTTACACCTTTTGTTTATATTGGAGAGAAAGAAGAAGATAGAATTCCTACAGTTACCCAATTGGCTATATTGAATGAGATAACTTATCATAGATTGTCTAATTATAAGGGGGAAGTTTTTATTTATAATATAGAGACTGAACTCTCCTTTGGCAGGGTGAGCCTAGAGGGTGAATGTATGGTAAGATATATAACTGCCCCAACAGATAAAAAGAATACAAATAGATTTATTAATATGTCAGGAAAATAATATTATGAAGTAAGTACAAAAAAATAACAGAAAATTATACGCAGTAGTCAGAGAAGACATGCTGATATCTCATCAAGCCGTACAAGGCGCTCACGCACTAGACTGTTTCTCAGTCGAATATTCAGATATTCACAAAGCGTGGCATACACAATCACAACATTTAGCATTTTTAGTCGTTAAGGATAGAGAATCTTTATTTGCTCTTATAGCAAAACTTGAATCCAAAAATATTAATATAACTATATTCCGTGAGCCTGACATGGGCTATGACACAACTGCTATTGCCGTTGAGCCAACAGAACGAGCTAAAAAAGCACTTAGCAATTTACCATTAGCATTTCAAAATTATTATAAACGCCAACCTTTAAATAGTGTAAGAAGTGAGAACCTTCTAGTTGGCACCACCGTTGGAGTTTTAAGTGATGTAGAGGGTTAGAATCCCTCCTCTAACACCACGGAGAGAGTAATATAGAGGTTACATTGGGAGGTTCAAGCCCTTCTTCTCCGACAAATAAAAAAAGTTCATTGACGTATTGGAAAAACATGGGGGAGATAGCTTAAAGTAGAGCGTTTATCTTTAGATAAAAAGTTGGTGGTTCATATCCACCCTTCCCCACACACGCTGGACAAGCTACGCATATTGGGCGGTTCTCACTTTTGCGACTATAAATGAATGTTTTGGTCGAATTGAAATTTAGAAAGTAAAGGAATTGTGAGGCTTGGGACAAGGGGAAGTAGTATAAAAGATGACCATATCTTATACGAGGTAACTATAAACTTTAAGGTTCGAATCCTTTTTCCAGCACACATGCTTCCCTAGCTCATAGCGGCTTATGAAGAATTGATAAAGTAGCTTTGCGGTAGCGCTGGTAAGGCAAAATTGATTGACTGAAATAGGGCATAACTTATTTTCCCACAGAGCTCTAGTGGAAAATAGTAGATGTGAGAGTGCCTGGCCATAGGTCAGGAAGTACCAGGTTCGACTCCTGGGGGAAGCACTAATCGGGAATGTAGTTCAACGTCAGAACACTGGATTTTAAACTCAGTTGTTGCAGGTTCGAGTCCTGTCATTCTCACTAATTAAATTTAAATTAAATATTATGGAAACACAAACAGTAGAAAACAAAAAAGAAGTTGACCTGAACAAGGTCAAAGTTGAGAGTTATTTAAACAATGTATCAAAACATTTATTCCTAACCGAAAGTGGGAAATTTTTAAAAGCTTTTCCAATACAATTTGACGGTCAATTACATTTTGTTAAAATGACTTTTGATGGTGAAGGTAATGATAGCTTTGCTATTTACAATGCGGAACATTACGTGAAAAATTACAATACAGATGCTAAATGCGTAATTGGAGACATTATCTTTCCTCCACATGGAGAAAAACTATCTTCAATCACAAACTTTAAGGCTATGAAAGAGAAAATAGCTGAGATTAAAGAATTAGTCGAGAAAAAATTCGACGGTAATAATAGAAAAGAAATTCAACAAGAGGTTTCAAAATTTCTTGTTGGCTTAAAATCAATTATAAAAGAGTAGGGAAATAACACCTCTACTCTTTTTTTTATACTTATAAATAAATAATTATGCAAAAAAGACAATTTTGGAAAGTGGAGAAATTGCTAAATGGCGAAACCATTATCTCCAAAGAACCAGGCAATTCAATGATGCCTATTCTTAAATCAAAGCAAGCGGTAAAATTAGAACCTGTCAAATGGGAAGATTGTAATAAGGGCGACATTGTTTACTATAAAGTGAGGGGTAATTGTTATACCCATATCGTAAAAGGCAAGAATGATAAGAGAGGAGTTCTTATTGGAAACAATCACGGCGGTATCAATGGATGGACTAAACAAGTTTATGGAAGAGTTATCGAAATTATAAGATAACTCTTTTTTTTATTTTGTTTTTCTTTATATTCTAAATATGGTAGAAATAAGCGTATCATATGTTTCAAATCTTCCTCTCCAGGGAGATAGTCCAAAAGTTAGGATTGATGGAAAAGGAGAATACTATATAGAATTTATTGACAATAAGACAAATCAAATAATATTTACAGCATTTTCAAAAGGAAATGAAACAGTAATAGGTAAAAGACAATGGTTTACTGACTGGAAAATATTAGTTAGAAATAAAGATAAAAATGGTCAGATTGTTTTTGAAGATATTTACAATGCAAAAGGAAAAATGGTTTTTATTAAAATGGATAGTTATGCATTGGGGGATAATATTGCATGGATGCCATATGTAGATAAGTTTAGAGAAAAACATCATTGTAATATTATATGTTCCACTTTTTGGAATAATTTATTTGTGGATGCATATCCTAATATTTTATTTGCAGAGCCAAACACAAAAATTCAAAATATATATGCTCAATATTATATTGGTGCTCTTAAAAATGAAACTAATTTGAATTTTTGTCCAATATCTTCTATTAATAACCCTTTACAGATGATTGCAAGTATATCATTAGGTTTGAAACACGAAGAACTTATTCCGCGTATAAGTCGTCCTAAAAATATAAAAAATAGATATCAGGGAAAATATGTATGTATTTCTGAGTTTGCTAGCCATAAGGAGAAAATGTGGAGAGAAATGGGGGGGTGGCAAACAATTGTTGATTTTTTAAATTCACATGACTATAAAGTTGTGGTAATTTCGAAAGAGAAAACAAATCTTAATAATGTTGTTGATAAAACAGGAGATTATCACCTAGATGAAAGAATTAATGATTTGATTTTTTGTGATTTTTTTATAGGTGTAAGTTCTGGACTAAGCTGTTTAGCATGGGCGCTTCATAAAAAAGTGGTAATGATAAGCGATTATACTCCACACAATCATGAATTTCAACATGAAAACTTGAGAATAGGAAAAAACGTAGATGGTATTATTAACTATCACCTCTCTCAGATAACTTCAAAAAAAGAGGTGATAGAAAAAATAAAGACAATTATTTAAAATTCGTAATCTAGTACTATTCTGCCCCAACCTTTACCAGTTTTAAGGTAAGCATAATCTTCATCCCATCTAATGGTACCATTTTCACCTGTTGTACCACTAGCCGCTGGCGTTCCACCAGATGTGTTTAGATTTATATAACCAGCATATAATGTATTGGCTGATGTGCCAGTTATACTATTGCCGCCCATTATGGCTGAATTTGTCGCATCAGATGTTAATATATTATATGAGCCACCAACATGCGAATAATTGGCACTAGTTGTTGTATTATAACCTTCTGCATGAGACGCTGTAGCATTAGTTGTTGTAGCCCAACCTTCCGCATGAGATTTATCACCAAACGCTTTTGTTAAATGACCCTCAGCATGTGATGTGT
>Ga0307928_10000120_pt1 | contig 47777 bp, 50 predicted proteins | sample AceLakmetagen232_FD_201815 | JGI IMG/M metagenome (GOLD analysis project Ga0307928, IMG submission 201815) | Saline water microbial communities from Ace Lake, Antarctica - #232 | ecosystem: Environmental > Aquatic > Non-marine Saline and Alkaline > Saline | place: Antarctica: Ace Lake...
ATAACACAGTCAACAACACACCCAAGCTAAGCAGCCTATAATTATTATTATGTTAAATAAGACATAACGGCAGGGATTTAAGCTATACCCCTCCCCTACCCTATCAAGGATATAGAATTGCTTTGCTTTTGCCCATAGGGAGCAGGAAACCGCTTTTAAGACCCTGAGAGAAAAGTAAGGAACGCGCAGGAACAATGGGGGGCGGGTTCGGGTTTTGCGTTTTGGTCTGGGAACTAGAGCCCATTTTGTATATATAGAAGACCCAGGTGGACACACTCAGAAAATTTTTTATAATTTTTTTAATTATTTAGTGTCCATCTGTGTGGCTATCTCGATAATTTAGTTTATATTTGTCGAGTTGTGTGGCTAAATGGAATTAGAATAGAATGAAAAGCAAGAGCAGGGATGATTATATGATGGTAGTGGTTGATGATATTACTGATATAGGTGATATGAAGGATTGCTTAATAGTATCCTGTACGACCAAGACTACATTGAGTAAGTTAAGTGGTATTCCTGTTCACCGGTTAACATATGTATTCACCCGTTTAGGGCGTAATATTTTAATTGAGAATGGCAATTTGATTATTAGGAGTAGCACCAGGTATTTGGGTAGTCAGCCTGGTGGTTTAAGGAATAAGAATCTGAGGAGTTATAACAGACAAAAATAAGGATATGGAAGATTACAAGAATTACCCTGAGAATCATAAACGGCTATTAACGCCTGAAGACTGTAAGACTTGTGATAAGCGGCATACATTGTTCTGTATGAAGTATTGTGTTAATGCTCTAATAGTTAAAGGGCCAGATAAAGATAAGAAATGAAAAAGGTAGATGTCATAGAGTATGCTAAGATAATGTCAGGGATGGGTTATATTACTCATCTGATGCTACTGGATCTGTATGACGATGAAGATGATGTTCCGGGAGATGTTGTTGACTTAGTGGTACACAAGGCTACTGTGAGGCCGTTGGTGTTGTACGGTAGTGCTGATCTGATAGATTTGCTTGGTAAGAGTATGGGAGATCTACTTGATAGACCTAAAAAATAATTTTCGAGAGAGGCGGCTGTTTTGTTGCGCGGCTCGGAGCTAAACTATAAATTATGCATAATTGTAAATGGAGTATTAAAGTATTTGGTGTTTATATTCAATTCACCAAGGAGAATGAATTACAAATAGTTTATCAAAAAGAGGGACAATGGGTTAAAATTATATTAGCTATTATATTTAGGAAACCGAGAAGGGTCAGAATTATAAAAACCCTTGAGAAGAATAATGTCCAGTACGATCTGCTTGGGGAAAAAAGCATATCAATAAATATGACATCGATGACCGATGAGCAATGGATTAATGTTAAGCATTTATTCTTCAGGGACACATTAAGAGTTAAAATCATTAAACTATTTAAAAAGAAATCATAATAATACCAACGAACCTGACACGAGTCTCCTACACTAAGGATGGTAAGACGCTGTTTAAGCAGAAGGATGTTTATTTCCTTAGTATAGAGGAGATAGCTAAGCTGTGCCGTAACTTCCAGGCTGATTGTTTTGATGGCTTTGTGAGTAACGATATTGCTTACCTGGAGCTGAAGTTAAAAGAGATGGAATAACTAACATATATTGCTATGAACAGAGATGAATTTTTAAAGACATTAGCCATTAGTGCTGGTGTGGCTGTTATTACACCTAGTGTTCTAAGAGGTGTCGATTTAAAGCCTGGTGAAAAGAATGGTATAGCCATTGAGATAGACAGTATTAGTGGTATAATAAGTGGAGGAAAAAAGCTTTCTCCATCTGAAGTTCTCGATCTATACCTAGAAACCGGGATATTGATTTACAACTCCCATGGACCTGATGGTGTATATTGTCAACCTCCTACGGTTATTAAAGGCCAAGTAGAAGTTGTTGATGTTTCTAAACTTAAGTAACTACTGCTATGAACAGATTTGAGATTTTGTATGAGCGTATAGGTGCTATAAGTAAAGCTGCGCCTGAGAATGTTGTCCTGCACCGGTTTAATAAGCAAGCGTATAAGCTAAAGAATGTGTGCGATGGAGGAACACCTGATGAGGAAGATCTGATTAAGATCGTTATAGAGGAGCTGTTATATGACCTTATTGTTATTGCCCATAAGCATGACATCTGTGGGGCATGTATGTGTTCTAAGCTAGAAGACTTGGTGATAGAGAGGCGAACTAGTGTGGATCCAGAGGAAGGAGAAAAGGTATGACTCAGGAGCAATTTGATAAACGAGATAGTAAGATTGCCGTTTCATATAAAGGTAAATATTATATGACAGGTAATAACGGACACGGGCTTGTGGATTTACATAATATACTAACAAGAGCGTTTGTAATAAATGTTCGGATAGAAGATATTAACAAGCTAGAAACTAAACCACCGATAGGACTTAAACCTAAATTAATCCATGATGAAGAACGCTTCAACGACGTGCAGGCGGCTATTATGAGATATTTATGGGACAATAGAAAGATACTCGTAGAGTGGATAACTGAATATAATGATTTAATAACAGAGAAGATATGAGTATCCTAGAACTACTGAAAAGAATAGATAGGCTCTCTAAGCGTATAGAGCTTGCGATGAAATTACTAGAACTTACTGAAGAACAACTAAACTAATTACCATGGACTGGAAAGAAATAAAAGAGAAATATCCCAAGGCATATGAAAAATGCTTTTATTGGTTGAAAGAAAAAGTAGGGGCATATAGGGATGATGAAAACTGGAAGATATTAGTAGGGGAGAGTATAGACCTATCGCAGATGAGCACAAGAAGACTATTTGACTTCTTTGATGAGAATGATCTGTTTATAGAAACATCAATAGGTCCTAAAATAACAGATTGGTATTATGATATATTTGGATGTTATAATAATGATGATATCCACACACTAGCTGAGGCTCAGGAATTTATATCACGCCCAGCAGCAGAGAAAGCAGCCTTTGAGAGAGCATTTGAGTTACTTGAAAAGAAGCTACGCTAGCCATGGAACTAAAGAAGCTAACCAAAGAAAATATTGGTGGTAGATCCCGGAAGGGAATAGCTACCGTATCATTTACCCAGCGTGGGTTAGTTATCATGTCCCATAAGGCTGTTACCTTCTTGGAGCTTAACCCGGTAGAGAATAATAATTCATTCGTTGATGTCTTTGAAGGAGATATAAGGGGTGAATTTTTTATATCTAAGGGTACTACCTACCTGGTCAGACGAAATGGTGTTGGTGGCGCTATCTTTAATTGTCATAGCCTGTGTTCGCTAATATTAGAGCATACCTGGACCGTTATGCCACATGTTTATTCAGAAGAGATCCCTAAGATATTAACTTTCATTGTATGCAATAATCCTATCGATGATGAAGAAAATGCTGGTATTTTTGCGCTGCTAAGAAAAAAGCCATAACTTTACATGTACTATATTAAGTAAAACCATTATAAATTAAAAGTGTAAAATGGCAGTAGTAAAAAGTGTAAAAGTAAAAGCCCGGTTTAGTGTTCTGTTGTCTGAGATTACGATGAAAGGCAATGCACAGAACCGTCCGGGGAAAGATGGGCCACAACAGCATATAACAGTTGATTCGCCCGTTTACGAACTTCCTTTTCTGGAATACAAACAGAGACATGGAGATGTTGTCAAGGTCATAGATCGTGGCTGGCAGCTAATCGAAGGTGATCCCCCCGAAGTATGGCTCGGTGATGTATGTGTAAGCGATGCAGGTATTATCACTATGTCCGGTAAGGTAAGGAGCAATGGTGTAGCAACCACATGTGGATTCCTATTGGATACCCACCCTGATTTTTCCGCAGAGTCTATAACAGCAGCTAATGAGACTCCTGTATGGGCTGATACTGATGAAGTCATTACAGGCACAGACGATGCGAGTGCTTTTCCTGGAACTATATTCTATGTGCGTGCCTATGCAACGGATGGCACTAAGACGGTTTACAGTATTGTTAAGTCCGCTTATGTACCAATCATTACTTAACCTATAAATCTAAAATCATGGCAGTTACAAGAGTAAGAGCAAGCATTAAACTCTGGGCCCTCCTTAACAAGCAGGCTATCGAACATAGTGATCCAGGGGATGAAGCACCATTGGAGGTTAGGGAAAAGCAATGGGTCCAGAAATACCCATGTCGTATCAATTGGATTGATATTAACGACTGGGACTGGAGATGGGCAACAGCAAAGGCAATACTTTGTTCAGGATACGCGGATACTACAGGGTACTATCTAGGTGATGTTCTTGGTGGAAAATGGGTATAAAAACATAAGATCATGGCAGCACCAACACATTATGTTAAAGTAAAGGTCGAGATCAAGTACACTGTTGTGGAGATTCATGAACCCGAATCGAAACCCATCAAAGAGTCCAGGAACCAATGGACGGAGGTAGTAAAGACAGAAATTCCTGGTCCTATAAGTCAGGATAATTTTGTTATGCGCAAACACGCTGTCCTGGGGACTATTGAAGCTTCAGGCTTATAATTTAATAACTATAAAACTATAATACAATGGCAGATCATCGATTAATTCAAGTAGTATCTCATGTTGACCTGAAATGTCTCGTAATAGAGAAAAGGGGAATAACAGCTCCAACAGACGGAGATCAGTTTATGAGTAATCATAAGTGTGTCACAAAACTGATTGACCGCGACGAATGGGAGTGGAGATTTGTGACAGCGAAAGCAATACTATGTGCCGGTTATGCTGACACTGTAGGATATTATCTGGGAGATGTGCTTGGTGGCAAGTACGTTTAACCCTTACTTATTAACCCTGGCCGGGGTGATCATGCTCCGGCCTTTTTTATTAATCTATTAAATTCGGCAATATGATAGAGAAAGCGGTATTCTCGTACTTCAATCCTGAAGACGATTTCATCAATAAATGTGGTTTTTTAAAATTCAGCGACTTCCTATATACAACAGGGCTGGCTGTGTGGTGCGCCTCAAAGCACTTTAAAGAGGTTGAGATAGTGAGTAATGACTGGGGCATTGATATGTTCGAGAAATTAGGACTACCTGTTACTTCCTATTCCCGGATCCTTAATAAGATGAATGATCCCAAAGCTCCTGTATCGAGATTCTTCTGGGCCTACGGTAAGCTAATGGCCTATTGTGCGCAAGATAAACCCTTCGTACATCTGGATAATGATGTATTCCTGTGGGATCCTCTCCCTGAGCGTATCCTTAACGCTGAGCTGTGCTTCCAGAGCCAGGAGCCATTTAAAATACCCGGCTATAGTTATTATAAGCTATTAAAGAAGCCCTGGAGGAAAGCTAAGGTGCGCCCCAAGAAGATAGTTGATAACGAAGTTAAGGACTATGCTTATAACTGTGGTATCTGTGGAGGTCATAATCTTGATTTCTTTAAGGAGTGGATAGAGTGTAGTGCTGAATATATCTTCGCACCAGAGAACCAGACTTTATTCTTTAAGGATTATGCGGAGATGATGATACACCAGAACCTATTCCATGAGCAATATTTCGCTGCATGTCTTATTAAGATGCATAAGATGAGGAAAAGGGTTGAGGTCATCGATAAGGATGCTTCTAAGATCGAAAATATCATTAAGTACACCCATCTATGGGGAACTACCAAGAAAGACTATAGTATGATGAGGAGAGTGAGTATGCGCCTACAGATAGAAGCACCAGAGCTACATGGTAGGATAAAGAAGTATATCATCGATAATGACCTGGAAGCTCCGTTTGAACAATTAGGTAATAAATACACACCTTAATAAGTTAATATAAATAAAGTGCGCTCCGGAGGGTTATTCTCTCAGAATTTCCATTACGGCTCCGGAGTTGCACTTTACCATAAAACCGTAAATTATGGAAGGCTGGGTAAAGACACATCGAAAATTTTTAAAATGGGAATGGTTTACATCTCCTTATATGTATCATCTGTTTTCGTACTTACTATTAAAGGCAAGATATGAGGATGGAGACTGGAGAGGGATCCCTTTAAAGAGAGGTCAGATTATCACTGGATTAAAATCTCTAAGTAAAAATACTGGTATTTCAGTACGATCTCTGCGCACTTGTATAAGTAGGCTAAAATCGACAGGCGAAATAGCAGTCAAATCGACAAACAAATATAGTATTATAACTATCTGTAATTATGATAATTATCAATCCATGGATGACTTTAACGACAAGCAAAACGACAAGCTAGCTGGCAAACAACCGACAAACAACCGACAAGCAAGCGACAACAAAGAAGAAAGAGAAGAAGATAAAGAAAGGAAGAAGTTAAGAATAAAGAGGGAAAATTTGATTTTAAAACAAAATAAGAAATTAAGACTTAAGGAGGATAAAAAGGATAAGGAATTTCAAGAGTACCTAAAGACTTATGGAGATGATGATAAAGTAGTGAATTAACTACCTATAAAATTATGATACAAGAAAAAAGATATACCTTTGTAGAGAATACCGATGCCGACGGTAGTTCTGCTTTCTTGTTTCATAGCAAGATGATGGAGGATCCTTCTCTGGAAACAGAGAGGGATCTGACATTTAAACCCTATCTATTATGAAATGTAACTACAAACATGGACTGTCTTATCAAAAAGAGTATTTGATATTTAATACTATTAGGGCTAGGTGTTATAGCAAAAAAGATCACAACTATAAATATTATGGTGCTAGGGGTATTTCTATATGGAAAAATTGGATAGGAGATCCAAAAGCCTTTATAGATTATATTAAATTACTTCCTTACTATGGAACACCAACTTATTCCCTTGATCGAATAGATAATGATGGTAATTACGTCCCTGGTAATCTAAGATGGGCAAGTAAAAGAGTTCAGGTTCTTAATAGGAGAAAATACCATCGATCTCGTAATTATACAGCTATTACTACAAATAATAACACATCCGGATATACTGGGGTTGTGTGGTGTAAGGATAAGAAAAAGTGGAAATCTATAATTGGCATTAATCGGGTTAGATATTACCTTGGATCATTTAAAAATATTGAATCTGCGGTAAATGCTAGAAATAATTTTATTGTAGAGAATAATCTTGAATATTATAATGTCCAACCATTTAAGAAAAAAGGTGTAATTTTGATATGAGAAATTGTCAACAAAAAAAATAATTATCATGGCTAAAAAGAAAGTTAACTTAGTGGTTTCAAAAAAGACAGTTCCTAAAAAATCATCAAGAGGAAATATTTTAGTGGACCAGAGTAAATCTACAGCTAGTATTCCGAAGGTGGAGGTTCCGGAGGTGGTTAAGAAAAGTAAGGAGGTTAAAGAGATTGAGAAAATTCTCAAAAAGCCTGAGCGTGTTACTAAAAAATTAATACAGGATGTTATGGCGGTAGCTGCAGTAAAGGTTAAGAGTAACAGGCCCGAGATCCGTAAAGAAGGGTTAGCGGAGATAGCTGATCTTAATGAGAGATTTAGGAATCAGACTCCCGAACCTCATCCAGACTGGAAGAAATGAGAATATTGTCGGTCATCGGTAATTTTTTTAGATTCCTTAAACAATGGCTTTGGGATAGACCGGTAACACCACTACCGAAGGAAAAGCCTAAATTCAAAGCTCAGGAGTTGGATCTTAAAAACTTTTATACTGTACTCGAGTATAAGGGCCAGCGTATTAATCTCAATAAGAATGAGCTTACTGCGTTCAATAATATGAACAGGGCAGCAAAGAGACAAGTTCTGGAACACTGGAGAAAGTTAGAGAAGAAAGGACATATACGATTTCAAGAGATTGACGGCCAGGTGGTCGCAATAAAAAATAAAGACTATGAAACCAAGAAAGACATTCGGCAATAATGTTCTCATTAAACTGGATAAAACTAATGAGTCAATAAAATTCAAGGATGGTTCAGAGATCTACCTGGATACATCATTTGATCCCGAGAAGCACGCAACGGTAACAGGCGAGGTTTACGGATTACCAACTAATCTCCTTTATACAGGCAAGCCTAATCTGGGTATGCCATGGAAAACACCACTCGAAGTAAAGATGGGCGATAGGGTAGTTTTATATTACCTGGCAGTCGTTAATTGTTTCAGACCTGAATCATATAAGGCTGTCATTGAGGGAGAGGACCGGTATGTGATTATTACCTACCAGAATATATATGCTATTGTCAGGGATGGTGTGTTAATACCCGTTAATGGTTATTGTCTGATAGAGCCTATAGATAATCCGGAGAAGATCAGGATGAAAGAGCGAATGGAGAAAGTCGGCCTGATACAATTAGACCTGGGGGAAAAATCTAATAAAGATGTTGTTTATGGGAAGGTTGCGCATTGCGGGACACCCAATGAAGAATATGTGGACTCACACCATACGGACAATGGAGTAGATATCGTTGTGGATGATGTAGTCGTTTTAAAACGGATATCGGATATTCCCCTGGAGTATGATTTACATGCTAAGATCGATGGAGGACGTAAGTATTGGAGGATTCAACGCAGATATATATTAGCGATTTATGAAAAGTAGTGGATTATCAGATAACCAGTAATATAATCAGATTTGAAGAAGGAGAAGAATGTGATGGTAAGCCTAGTTGGAACGCGATGCATAGTTATTACGATTACCCTGATAGTAAAAAAGGGGTAAAGATTGGAGTACTGAAATGGGATTTATTTATCGAAGAATACTGCTATCATCCTGAATGTCCTTGGTGGCATGAACAGATCATATTATCAGATAAATTACTAAATGAGATAACAAAATTTATAAGAGATCTTAAAACACAATGAAAAGTCAATTTGTAGATAAAGAATTTACATCAATGATGTATAATCCTGTCCGGGTACCGGAGGGAACCAATATATTAAAATTCTATAAAGACCTATCCAAGGTAAGAACGTTTAAGCTGAACCCGGGAGAGGGGATTGATAATAACAAGTTGATGCAGTACATATTATGCATGTATGACAAAAACTCGCCATATCGTAAGAAATATTCAGATGTACTTAAGCGTAAGGTAGAAACAGCACACGATGTTGAATTTCAGGATATAGGAGGAGGGATGTTTGAATCTCCTATTGAGGATCTACTTAAAGGAAAGAATAGGGTTGTCAATAAGAAGATTGTCGAGTATGTACGGCTGCATCGCAACTTCAAGTATGCCTTCCTGGTGAGCATAGAGGCCAGTTATTTCACACTCATGGTAGATATCATGGGAGGAGAGACAAAGAGGATCAGTGATGCCCGGAGCATACAGATGGAGCTGGAAGATACGATGATGGAGATTATCAACCAGGACAATAACCCATATCTAAGGGATGAGATATTACGTTATATGGAGGACGAGAGGCTAAAGCTGCGCCCGGAAGATGTAGCTAAGAAGATGCAAAACGGAGAAAACCCCATAAAATGAGAGGTATTTATAAAATAACATCCCCTATTGGAATGATCTATATAGGTCAGAGTATTGCAATAGAAAGACGGAAAAAAGAACATGAATCAAGATGTAATAAAAATGATACTCCAGCTTTACTTAATTCTTTTAAAAAACATGGATTTACAAACCATCAATTTGAAATTTTAGAAATAGTTGATGAGAAAATAGATAAGTCTTTAGCAATTAACATCCTGAATGGTTTAGAACAGAAATACATAAAAGAATATGATTGCATACATCCCTTTGGCCTGAACTTAAGTATAGGTGGCTATAATAGAATTTTAACAGAAGAAACAAAACAAAAAATATCTAAATCTCATATAGGAATAATTCCCTCTGAAGAAAGTAAGAGAAAAGGAGTAGAAACCAGAAATAGAAACGGTTCATATGTATGCTCAGATAAACAAAAAGCAGCCGTCAGTAAGGCGCATAAGGGTAAGAAGTATTCTATAGAAACCCGGCAAAAAATGAGTAAAGCAGCAATAGGGAGGAATAAAGGAAGGCGGCACTCTCCAGAAGTAATAGCAAAAATGACATTATTAAAAATAGGAAGACATACAAAAAAAGCAAAGGCCGTTAATCAATATTCTTTATCAGGAGAATATATACAAACCTATCGTTCTATAACAGAAGCTACAAAGGCGGTGAATGCTGGATCTTGGGATATTAGTAATACTTGTCATGGGAGACAGAAAACATGTAAAGGATTTATTTGGAAATTTAATTAGATAAAGATATGGTAATTAAGGGGTTCTGGCACATTTTCGCGATTAACCACTGGTACTCAATAATTTCAGAACAAATGAGGATCCTTATCTACTCCGGTCTTTATGATGCATGTGAGGAGATCAATATAGGATGCATAGGAAGCAATGAGGAGTTGGAATTACTAAACAAGTATTTCATAGAGATATACCCAAAGCTGGTCATTCGTTATCATTCTGAAGAACCTCAAGATTACGAGTTCCGGACCATTCAGTTAATTGAAGACGATAATTCCAGTTATGTAGGCTTTTATTTTCATACAAAAGCTGTAACTTCACCACTAATAACAAGGATGAATCACTGGAGAGGGTGGTTGAATGAATTTGTTATAAATAGATGGAAGGAGCACTATGAAAGAGTCATTGATGGATATGATGTCTCCGCTGTAAATTTCTTAGGGAGTCCAAATCATTTCTCGGGTAATTTCTGGTGGTTTAACAGGGAGCATATAGACGGATTACCTAAGATTGACTCACTTGATCACGATTTCAGGTACTTTGCAGAACAATGGATATGCATGAGGAAGGGCAAGTATTTTTACGAACCATTTATGGAGCCAGGAGATAATTCTTATAAAATTAAAAAGATGGAGGATTAACCATGAAAGTACTTTTTTATCCTGACGCCCCCATTCAACATCAGGGACACACCCTTAGTAAAACTATAAAATATTTTAAGGCTCTAGGGTATGAGTTGACTAACGATATCAATTCTAAATGGGATGTGGCTGTACACTGGAACCATAAAGATATTAACAAAACCTCGGAGAAATTATTAAAAGATCAAAGGTTGGTATTCAATAGACACCTAAATGATGTGACAAAATTGGCAGTTGAGCGTCATTTCAAAGCAGCATTTGGTTATAGTAGTCTTGCCGATACTAGAAAACGTGGATATTGCATTTGTAAAAGTAATCGTCAATCAGCACATGATGGGGAGTTTGTAAAGACCCCATGTAGCCAGAAGGAGGGGTGGATATATCAGAAACTTATCGATAACAGATCATCGATAGGATCCATATATGATATTCGTATCCCGATATTCAGAGGACAAATACCATTTTTGTTTATAAAGACCAAAACCATTGAAGGTAGTTTTGAGGTTGAGTTATCAACAGAGAGAAAATACTATACAGCCATGACTGATGAGTACCTTTCAATAGACGAAGTTGGAAAGGTTAAATGGTTCTGTAGAGAATCAGGCTTCGACCTGGGAGAGATAGATGCTGTAAGGGATAATAGTACAGGAAAACTTTACCTCATCGATATAAATAATATTCCCGGAGGTGGAGTATTTGATCATATAAAAAATGGGGATGCATTATTTAAGCAGTTAGTTGAGTTTTTTAAAAGAGTATTAGTATGAGAGATGTTGCTATTTTCGCTGAAGAAAGTTCATTGTTTGCAGCTCCATTCCTGGCAGACGCGATAGGTTGTAATTTGTATGTGATCCTAACTCAGTATAATAATTTCTTTGGCAAAAAGGCACGACAGGGAATATTCTGGGAAGGCGGGAAAGCAATAAAAGAAAAACACCTGATAATTATAGGTTATGCGGCCTTAAAAGCTATGGTTATATCTGGAGATATAAAGAAGAAAAGGTTTAGGTCGGTGGCCTTCATTGATAGTGAGAGTGCGGCATGTAGGTACTGGAAGTGGGTAGATCAATTTATTACTGAAAATAAAATAGTCCATTATGCCATGCCTGACAAGGATCCATTCATACACCATCCCTATAAGCCTATTTATCAGACTATAAGCGTAGCAGCCCAGGGATCATATAAAAATCAGGAAAAACCAATAATAGCTCATTCTCCTAATAACTCCATTAAGGCCAGATATAAGGGAACACCATTTATAATGGATGTGATTAAAAAGCTTAAAAACAGACATGGTTTTGAATATGTCAATATACAAGGTCTTTCAATGACCGATTGTTTGAAGTTAAAGCTCAAGGCTAATATTTTTATTGACCAGATGATCTACAAGAACCCCGATGTACCACAAGATAGATGGGGAGGGGAGATAATATATAATGGAGGACTAGGGAAGTCAGGTATTGAAGCCATGATGTTAGGGGCTTGTGTTATCACAGGGGGAATTGAACCAGATACGAGTAAATATTTCCCTCCACCTCCGGTAGTATGGGCTTCTTATGATAATTTCCTTGCACTCCTGTATGAGCTTATTACAAACCCAGATTATAGAATACAAAAAGCAAAAGAACAAAAAGCATGGACAAAAAATTACAGCACTCCAACTTTCGTAGGACAGTTCGTAACACAGCATATAAAGGGCCGAGGATAGCTGTCTATACTGTTATCATGGGTCCTTTTGATCGCCTCAATGAGGTAAAAAAGGAATTTAAAGAGGAGGCTGATTTCTTTTTATTCACAGACCAAAATATAGAAACGGATGATTATAAGGTAATTAAAGTTAAACCCAACGGACCCAACCTGAGAAGGGAGTCGAGAAAGTATAAATTTCATCCTTACATTTACTTACCCGATTATAAGCATTCAATTTACATAGATGGTAATATGGAGTTATTGGAGTCACCGGGTAAATTAATTAATAAATACCTTAAGAAACATCCTATCGCGGTATTCAAACATCCTTGGAGGGATTGTATATATGATGAAGGGGAAGAATGTCGGAGGCTAGGGCTTGTAGGGAGAGATAATATTAATAAACAACTTGCTTATCTCCGGGAAATGGGCTATCCTAAGCATTATGGATTAGCTGAAAATGGGGTAATGATAAGAAGGAACTGTAAAGAGGTTCACGACCTTATGATATTATGGGATCAGATGTATAAACGATTCACTCATAGGGATCAGTTATCTTTTTGTTTTTGTGCCTGGTCATTAGAGATAGAATATCAATTAATAGATGGTTTTACCAGAGATGGATTTGATACTAAACCAATAGAATTTAAACTACATACACACTCATAATGACATCAATAACACAAAATTCAATGAAGGATATTACAGGGATAGTAGTATCTCATAACACCTTAGAGTTGTTACAGAACGCATATGAGTCTGTTAGGAAGTTTCACCCTGACATGAAAATTATTATCATTGATGGTTCAGACAAAACAGATCCTTGCTATTTATATGCTCGTTCACTCGCATCAGATATAACTACCGTATATGCGGGGGGCTACAACATAGGCCATGGTAGGGGAATGGATATGGCAATAGGGATATGTGAAACAAGGTTTGCTCTTATTTTTGACTCTGATATAGTAATGCATAAAAGCCCTATACAAAAGATGCTTGATATGATGGAGGAGGACACATATGGGGTCGGATATACTGAGAAAACGGCATACGATGGACACGAATACGGACATTTCCCTGAACATAAAGACCAACCCTTTATGTACATGCTACATCCGTTTTTTCAACTATTACAGATAAGTGAGTATTATAAATTTCACAAGTACGTTCATCACGGCTCGCCATGTTACAAGGCTGCCCTGGATATACATAAGCAAGGATTGACAGATAAAATAATTAAGTGCTTACCTGGACTTGGACATACTCATGGAAAAGGAATCGCTTGGTCAGCCGTTCCCGGGGAATGGATCAAGCACGACACAGCAGGGACGAGAAAAGAGAGAGTTAGACGAGGACAAGCAGAAATAGAACCATGGGAGGAAGAAAAAAAGGGAACTATAGTATTAATAACGCCTACCGGAGCAAGAAAAGACCAATTTGAGCTGTGTGTAAGATGGATGAAAAACCAAACTTACACAGGGGCCGTCACATGGATAATAATTGACGATGCTGTTCCTGTTACAACAGATATTATCACTGAAGACTTTAGGGAAAATTGGACTATAATTAAAACCTATCCTGAGCCTACGTGGGAGGTAGGGCAAAATACTCAGGAACGAAATACTAAGGCTGGACTTGAGACAATGAGAAATAATTGTGATCTTGAAAACATAGAAGCGATATTTATAATAGAGGACGATGATTATTATAAGCCTTACTATCTTGAAAAAATGATGATGGCAAAGCAAAATTATTGGATCTGGGGAGAAACAAATACGATATATTACAATGTGGTACATCGAAAATTTATGATCCATAATAACAGACATCACGCAAGCTTATTTCAGACAGCCTTTACAATAGACGCTATTTCTTATTTTGAGGATAATCTGCATCGTCAATTTATTGATGTTGGATTTTGGAAAAAGACACCTAATAAGCGGTTATTCTTTGACGGATATCTTTCAGTAGGGATAAAAGGAATGCCCGGAAGAGGAGGGATAGGATCAGGACATGATCATTGTAGGGGGTTAAAAGATGATCCTAGTATGCAATACCTGAATAAAATAATAGAGAGAGCTGATGTAAATTTTTACGAGGGATATTATACGGAGAGTGGCAAGATCCTATTGTCAGAAAGAAATCCCCGTCAAAAAGGTACAGTTCGTGTAAACCCTGATAACCCATTAAGACTAGTTAGAAAAAGATACAAATAATGGACCCGCTTTATCTCATGAAACGGTACGGTAAGGAGGTGGATACTCAGATATTAGCACAATATGAGGATGCGCCACGATTCGTATGGGTGAATACAGAGGATAAAGACATGGTTCCGATAAAGATAGACCTACCCGATCCTCCAGAGTTTCATCTGATAGAAGGATTTGGATTACCGGCCAGGGAACAGAAATGGCATCCCCCTAAATTACCAAGACGATTAAAAGAGGTTCAGAAGAAATTTGAAACCCTTGATGAGATATGGGTAGAGCTGGATGATCACCAGGATATTTACAGCGAGGAGATAGCGTTTATTGAGCAGATGTGGGATTACCGGTTAAATGGATACTGGTTTTATAACAATGGGGTGCCAACATATATTGATGGATGGCACTTTTTTTATTGCGCATGGTGGACCATTGATGTCGGATTACCCAAGTACAGGGACAGGGACAGGAGGTTTTTTCTCTTTGCCAGGAAGATATTTAACGAAACGAAGTCACCCAAATGTAATGAGAAAGGGTTCGCAGTAGATGACGGGACGGGTGGATATGAGTGGATAGAGTTTGATAAGCGTTTATTCTATGGGTTCAACTACCCTAAGCACAGGCGCGAGGGCGCGACATACAAAGCTGAGTGTATAGGCTATGAGATAATAAGCCGTACCGGAGGAGCCTTTGGAGGAATACAGTCCATGAATGATGTTCAGTCCCGTAAATGCTTCCTAAGACACCTGGTAGCCCCATGGAAGAAACTACCATTCTTTTTCAAACCTAACTATGAAGGATCTACCTCTCCTAAGACAGAGTTATCATTCTCTCCACCGGCAAAGAGACTTTCATCCAGAGGATCATTAAGCTCATCTGAGCTAGGTCTGGAATCGGGTATAAACTATGAGATAGCCGATCCCTCAGCGTATGACGGAGATAAATTATACTTCCATCATGACGATGAAGTAGGTAAGCTTAAAAAGGGCTTATCGTGCTGGGATCGACACACCGTTGTGAAAGAGTGTCTGGTAATGGGATCTGAAATAATAGGCTTTACAGTTAAGACCTCAACGGTAGGAGAGATGGAGAGAGGGGGAGGAAAGGCATTTAAGCACCAGTGCAAGATGAGCGATTACTACCAGAGGACACCAAACGGACAAACACCGTCCGGACTGGCTACATTGTTCATCTCCGCAGATGATGGGTTGCAGGGGTTTATAGATGAATATGGAATGAGTATTACGGGTATTCCTACAAAGCAACAGATAGAATATACCGGACATAAGATAGGAGCAAGGGAATGGTTACTTAACCGTAGGAAAGGATACATCGACTTAGGCGACCAGGAGGGGCTATCGGAGGAGATACGTCTTTACCCATTACGTTTTGCGGAATGTTTTCGTACCGCAGCCAAATCATCAGGGTTTAATATGCTTAAACTGGAGACATATATCGATGACTTGTCATTTGCTAAGACACAGACAATTTGTGGTAACTTCAGCTGGAAGGATAATAAAAAAGACTCCAAAGTTATATTTACAGAACACCCTAATGGTAAGTTTATATTAAGCCAGCAGTTAGATCCCAATGAAGCGAATAGGAAATGGTGGAGTGACGAGATGGAGACATGGATGCCAGGTAACATGATATGGGGTGTGGCCGGGGGTGACCCCTTCAAGTTTAATAAGACAGAAGGGAACCGTAAATCTAATGGTAGTGGTGCCGTTGTTAAGAAAGGAAGGATTAAGGATGAAGATTTCTCCATGAAAAGAAGGTTTGCCTGCACCTACAACAATAGAACTTACGATAAGAATATCTATGGCGAGGATATGTTGATGATGTGTGTCTATTACGGAGTACAGATGTTCCCGGAGATAAACATCCCTTTCCTATGGGACTATTTTGATGAGAGAGGATATTCAGGGTATCTGCTTTACAAGGTTGATCCAAAGACCTTTGAATTTGGCAAGACCCCAGGGGGCAGTACTAATGAGAAGATCAAACAGGATATTTTTACAGAGTGGATGACATGGATAGAGAATGAGGCTGATGATGAAGTTCATATAGAGATCCTGGAGGAATGTAGGGACATAGAAGGACCGGAAGATATGACTAATTATGACTTATTTACAGCTGGTGGATATGCGCTCTTAGGCACCCATGGCATCTATGATGAGGTTGCAGAATTACAAGACAAGGAGTATGATCTGGATAGTTATGTGAAGAAAAGATACTATCCAGTGAAATAATTGTTATAACTTTATACAAAAATAAAGGCATGTCAGTACCCTATTTTACGAAGTATAGCACAGGCGCATTCCCCTTCCCTGATGACAATATCGATCCTAAGTTAAAGGACAAGGGATGGGCAAAGAAATTTGGCGAAGCCATGCTTTCTTTATGGCTCAGGGACAAAACGGCTATCCCATACAGTAAGATAAGAGAGATAGGAGAGCTTCGTGACCTAGCTAACGGTAATCAGGATGTTAGCAAATACCAGAAAATATTATTGGATGAGAGTGAAGACGGATCAGGAGTAGAGGGCTACATGAATGTTTCCTTTGACGTATTCTCAGTGATGCCTAAGTTTCTCAGAGTAGTAGAGGGTATGATGGAGCAAACAGATCATCAGGTAATAGCTACAGCTGTAGATCCTAAAAGCTCAAAGGAGAAAGAAGAAGAAAAGCTCCGGACAGCTTTTAACATGAATTATCGTGAGATTATCGGTGAAATAGAAAAAGGACTGGGTATTGATAATGATAATCAGTTTATGCCTGAATCGGTTGATGAGTTGGATTTATACACCGGGATGGGAGGATTTAAGCTATCCAGGGAGACAGAGATAGAGGAAGGTCTGGATTATACTTTTTACATCTCTGATTGGAAGGAGATAAAGAAGAAGCTAATAAAAGACATTTTTACATTCAATGCGTGCTGTGCGAAGGATTATACTGATAATTACGCCAAGAAAGTAAAAGCCAGATATGTCGATCCGGCAATGTTCATAGGACAGTTCTCAAAAAGGAATGACTATAGGGATATGACATTTGGAGGTGAGGTAACTCAGGTGTCAGTAGCTACAATCGTTAAGCAGGATCCGAAAGTTGATCTTTTAAAACTACAAGAACTGGCAAAGGGGTATAATGGGATTAATGGTAATCCTCAATTAAGTGATGCCCAGATAGGGACGGATTACTCAAAAGGTGGTGGGTGTGCTTGGAATAGTTTCTTACTTGATGTTCTGGATTTTGAATGGAAGTCTATCAATAGTGAGTACTGGACAAAGAGAGCAACTAAGTACGGATCAGATCTCTTATACGAAGAAGACTGGGGAGTAATAAAGGACTCAGAGAAGAAAAAAACTAATGTATATAATATCCATGTTGTTTATAAGGGCCAATGGGTCATAGGTTCAGATATAGTTTTTGATTTTGGACTACAGCATGACATACCCCGACCAGACGGGAAAGAGGTTGCTTTATCCTATCATTTCTACAAATATGATGAAAAAGCCATTGTTCAGTCAGCTGAGCCATGCGTTCACCAGATAGCTCTGGCACACATAAAACTTCAAAACGCACTTGCTCAGGCAGCACCAGCAGGTATATCTATCGAATATACTTCCTTAATGAATATGAAGCTAGGAGGTAATAAGATGAAACCCTTAGAGCTTCTGAAGATGAGAAAACAGAATGGAGATCTCATCTATAAAGCCACAACCCATAAGGGACAACTGAATATCCCAGGAGGATACAGGCCGGTCCAGGAGCTACAGGGAGGTATTGGAACTCAGCTGGATGAGTTTATAAAGATATTTGAGCTGTATATTAACTTCATTCGTGAGGTAACGGGTATAAACCAGATAGCGGATGCCTCTACCCCTAATCCCGAACAGTCAGTCGGAGGATCAGAACTAGCCATTGCAGCTACAAACAACGCTTTAAGACCGATTTATTCAGCTTATATAGCCACGAAGGAGAAAGTAGCTAAGAACGCCTGTATGCGGATGCAGTTACTCATTAAGCATAATAAGAAAGCTCTGGAGGGATATGTCCCGGTATTTGGTAGGGCAGGAGTACAGATATTGAGCGTGAGCGCAGATGTGGTAGATGCTAATTACTATATCAAGTATGAAGCTAAACCTACAGACAAGAGGAAAGAGACTATTCGTGCGGCTGCTATTGCTGCTATGCAACCAGACAAAGATGGAACAAAGAGTATTGAGTTACCTGATTTCCTGCTTATCGAAAGAACATTGGAGAATGGGAACCTAAAATACGCTGAAGCATATCTTAATTACAGGAGTAGAAAGAACAAAGAAAAGCAGCTTCAGCTCCAGAGAGAGAACATGGAAATAGATAAACAGAGAGAACAGGAAGGCATACAAATGAAGAATAAGCTTGAAACTGAAAAGACTAAGCTTGAGACTGACGAAAAGATTAGGTTTGAGAAGGCTAAATTAGAATTAACGGAAGAATATAAGGTAAAGGATCATGAACGCAAGCTAGAGGAGATAGCCCTACAATCAACCATGAAGTCCGTTGAGCAGGGCGCAACAGAGAAACAACCCGTACCGGCATAATAATTCGTATATTTGTAACATAAAATAATTGCTATGGCACTAAAAAACATTGAAGGCAGAAAAGAAGAATTTGACGCGCTGAAAGATCTTATCGATCCGGCAGAATTAGCAGCGCAATTAGGTGAGGATCCCCCAAAGGTTGATCCACCACCAAAAGTAGAGGATCCCCAAAAGGTAGATGATCCACCAAAAGTCGATCCACCACCAAAGGTAGAAGACCCGCCAAAGGTCGATCCCCCCAAACTAGACGAAGCAGGAACACCTCCCGATGCAACTGGCATACTGAAAGAGATTTTCGGTGATCAGTTCACATCAGTAGATGATCTTAAAAAGAAGGATATCCCTAAAACCCTCAAAGAAGCCGACTTGTTGAGACAACAGGTACAGACTCTTACCAGTGAGAAAGAAGAACTTACTGGCAAGCTCGCTTTAAAGCCAAAGACTAATTTCGCGAATGATGATGTGGCTTTGTTTAACGAGTTTGTGAAGACAACGGGAGTAATGAGTGCGGATGTATTTAACCGTCTTAATAGTGTAGATGTTGCAAACATGGATTATATGGATGCAATTATACTGGCAAGATTGTTAGAGAATCCTAAACTCGCAGCAAAGGAATCAACGCTTCGTAAGCATGTCGAGAAGACATACAACGTGGATCCCGCGCAAGTTGAAGAAGAAGAATTGGAGATTAACAAGATGGGACTGGCACAAGAAGGTGGACAGGCCATGAAGAAACTCCAGGAGGTGAAGGAGAAAATTATTCTTCCGGAACCTGAAGAAGAAATTCCAGTAGCAGCAGCAGAAGCAGTCTGGACCCCAGAACAGGAGGAGCAATCCAAAACAGTATGGGGTGCAGCGAACAAAGCTATGGGCGAAAAATTATCAAAAATTCCTATTTTCATGCCAGGCAGTAAAGAAGCCTTACTCGACTTCGCTATTCCGGAGGAGACACAGAAGGCTATTGAGGAGCGATCACTTGAATTTGCGGTTAGCAACCATATGGAAGCTAATGAAGAAAATTTAGGTGTTGTTGCCAACTTCATGTATTCAGAGCTTGTCATGAGAAACTTGGATAAGATTGCGCATTCCATATTTGAGAAAGCCCGGTCAATGACCAAGGAGGAAAGTTTGAAATATTATCATAACCCTTCCTCTCTACCTGCAGGAGATAATCCACCGGTAGTTGAGTTAGGTGATGATGAAGAAGCTCAGAAGCAAAAGATTTTCAATGCTGAGATGGGAATTGAGTAAACAGTAAAGTAAGAGGCATTAGTAGCAGTATTAACAAATTAAACCATAATTAAAATGGGACCAGAAGCTATTGCACAAATATATGCCTCAGATATAGTATCAGGCTTTGATATCCACAAGCCAGAGAACCTTAACACGCTTTTTAGTCGTTTTGGTGATCAGGGCGCGTCTTACTTCCAGCTACTCAGATCCATGGGATTTGAGCAGGAGGTGTCACTCGATGAGTATGGACACTGGGAAGAAAACCGAATCCATGAAATTCTTCATGTCAAGGATGATGTCGTTCAGTCAGCGGTCGGGGAACCGATTACTTTTGTACTGGATGCACAGGACCTTGATGTTAATGGGAATTTCTATGCTCGTCTGTACGATCAGATACTTTTTCACAATGAAGTACCTGGATCAATCACAGAGATTGATGTTACAGATGCAGCTAATCCAGAGATTACGGTTGAACCGAATGATAATACAGATCAAATTCCTGCCTTGACTGCAGGGGATGAACTTATCATATTCACTGATGCATGGTCAGAAGGATCCGGGCAACCAGACCCAGCTCTCCGTGGAGTATGGAGATATGATAATGTCGCTCAGATCATCAAAGAGACTATCGGTTATACCGGTACCGAGATGGTTGATCAGACATGGTTCAATGTAACAAGTAAAGGGGTAAGTATCCCGGCTTATTACTTCCTTGGTCAGGTAGATATTGACTATCGTATGTCTTTGAAGATTGATGGAGCACTGCTTTGGAACAAGATAACTACCAATGCTGGTATTGTCGATCCAGACACAGGCCGTCCAATCAAGACAACAGAAGGTCTTATTCCTTATATAAGGCGAGTTGGTAACGAACAGACCTATGCATCAGGAGCATTTGCTGTTGATGAGTTTGATGAAATGGATAATACCCTTGACAGGGAACATGCAGGAAATTATATTCTGGGCTTGCTCGGAATATCTCTGCACCAGGACATTGAGAACTCACTTGTTGATTATTTCCAGAATACTAACATTAGCTTTGCGAAACAGGCTACTAACAGTGTTCTTTTCAATAACAACGAAGCTCTGTCTGCATCTGTTAACTTCACCTATCTGACAAAATCAGAAAGGACATTCCTTATGAAAAGGATGGGCGTTTTCAATAATCCCAAATTATACGGAGCTACAGGGTATGAAGCTCCTAATATGGGTATATGGATGCCTATCAACAAACGTAAGGATCCTGTCTCCGGGAACCAGGTTGCATCTATCGGGTGCAGATATCGTGGTCTTGGTAAATACAACAGGAGAATGGAAGTTTGGAGTGTTGGGGGCGCAGGCGAAGGAATGAAGGTCACTGAGTTTGACAAGAGACACACTTACATGAGAGCGCATATTGGAGCTCATTTCCGTGGAGGAAACCAATTTGTTCTGATGGAGACCTAAACGAATAGGAGGGGGGATGAAAGGGAGAGCAATTAGATCCCCCCTTTTTTTACTTGAAACCAAATATTAAAATGCTATGTTATACAAGAACGATCAAATTTACAAGTTGGCACCGGCAGATAAATTGATTCTGATAAAGAAGTTTACACGATTTCCTATGGCGATCACTTATCCACCTGAAAGGGTCGTAAAGAGTCGATCACCAAAGAATTTAAAACCAGACCAACCAAATTCAATCTCATTTCCTTTAAATGCGGTTCTTAAGACGAAGATGGGCGCAGAACACTGGAGGTATGCAGATAATGTGATTATCAAGGAGCATGGAGTAAAAAAATATACTCCGAGGAACTTACGATTTAATGGTCGGTTGATGTTACAGGAGCAGGATGTTGAATTAGCCTGGTTCCTTTACACAAAATCGATCTACTGTAAGGGAGGACTGAACCAACAGGGTAAGACCTTTAAGTTTATATTCGAGGATCTTATCTCAGATGCCGAAAAATTAGCAGCTATCGAAGCTGTAAGGGTTAGGGTTAAGTACCTGATCTATGATACCCAAGGGGGATTGTCAGAAGAAAAACTAAGAGCCGTTGCTAAGGCTTATTTCATTAAGAACGTGGATAAGTTAGCTTATGCTCAGGTGAAGATTGCCGTAGAACACCAGATTGGCAGGAATAAGAAAGATGGATTGGAGAAATTCATTAAGATGACAAATGCTGAGGAGCTTATCAATGTCAGGATGAGGATGCAAGCCCTTATCGACTTAGGTAAGCTGAAGTTTGAAATTACCAAGAAGGAATGGTGGTGGACCGAAGGAGACAAGAAGCTGGAGGTTATCTGTAAGGTAGCCCCGGGAACTAATCCAACCGAGATCCTATATGATTTCTACATGGGAAATAAAGACTTCCAGGAGGTTTTTGAGTCAGTTGAAACGTCAAAAAAGGTCCAGGTGACATAATATGAGAACATGAAATATTACCACATATTATCACTATGAATTTATCGGCACCGAAGATATTACTGTCTCCGGTGCTTTTATTATAAGGGAAATTCGTAAATTTATATCATAATATTAAAATGTAAAACAATGGGAAACGCTAGCGGATTAAACGATGTAGCTATAGGTAACGGAGGAGCCGGAACATCAGGAGCATGGGATATTATTTGCTCTACAGCTCATGATTTAGAAGACAAGATAGTTGTTGCTTTTATGTGTCTTACTGCAGGGGGGGGGCTCATGACGGAGATGGAAGAACAAACAACGATTGGTAAAGCAGGGAAAGCCGGTGTTTCTACACCTGTAACAGCCAAGTATTTGGGTTACACCTATCCTCAGTATGTAATTTTTGAGGGTCGTTATACTTCACTAATTCCTGCAGCAGGTCTTTTGTTTAAAGTATGGTTCTTAAAATAAGCTATCATGGGAATAGAGAAGATAGGGTTGAAAAACATAGGGATAATTGGGGGGACGGGTGTTCCATTACCCATTATTGAGGATGATGTTGTCCCTGCAAATGCTTTATTATTTGAAGACGGTACTCCTGTAAGGAATGAAACAACCGGAGAATATATACTTATAGAATAATTTAACACTATAGACATGAAAAAGATTTTATCATTATTGGCATTTATAGTTATTGTCAGTTTTACGGCAAATGCACAATACGTATCGGCCTTACCTGCAACTTTAACTTTTGGTAATACTGATGTTGTCATGATAGTACAGGGGGGACACAGTTATCAGATCACGAAGGTAAATCTATTAAACGGATATGCATTACTGACAAATCCAATTTTTGTAACACCTAATCTTGGCACTCCATCCGTCCTGATAGGAACTAATATAACTGGTACGGCAGCAGGATTCACGGCTGGGGCTGTTACTAATGGAGTCTATACAACAGACAATCTCTCTGTAATGTCGGCAACTACATCAGCACAATTAAAAGGATTATTAAACGATGAGACAGGTGATGGGCTTGCGGTCTTTGCAACATCTCCTGTTTTCACAACTCCTAATATCGGTGTTGCCACAGGTAGTGTTTCAGGTAATGCAGGGACAGTGACAAATGGAGTCTACACAACGGATAACTTATCGGTAATGTCGGCTACAACTTCAGCACAGTTACGAGGGGTGTTATCTGATGAGACGGGAACGGGCCTTGCAGTATTTGGCACTTCACCTACATTTACAGGCACGGTAACAATACCAACACCCTTTACTCTTGGGGCTGTTTCGGTTACTTCAACGGGTGATGAATTAAATCTTTTAGACGGCATGGTAGGATTAACAGACCTTGATGATGCTGTACCCTTTTTAACAGACGTTAAACTATTTAGTTCTCTTGGCTCTGGATGGGGATACGCAACAGACACTCTTTATTTTGCTACTGATAATGATTTAGGACATGGTTTTGCCAAAGTACAAGAAGATAGTTTAGAAATAACAAGAATTGAATATTATATCCCTGCAAGTGATACTTTAGTTTTAGATGTAAAGTATGGTACTGTTGATGCAGATGGGGGAGTAACCGTAACTGGTACTATATGCTCTATAGAGTGTGATGATGGTTTAAATTCAATTACTTCTTTTGATGTTACAACAATAGAAGCAGGTAAATATATTTGGCTTGATATAACAGGAGTAACCTTAACAAGAAAACCAATTATATTACAATTAGATATTTACGGGTATATAAAAAAGGACTAACATGAAAAAATTAATAACTATACTTCTTCTTAGCATATCAATGGCTTGTTATAGTACTAATTATTATATTAGTAATACAGGAGACGATGCCGAGGCAGGAACATCTGAAGGGACAGCTTGGCTTACGATTGCTAAGGTAAATACAGAATGGAATAATGGAACTTTTGTTCCCGGTGATTCTATATTGTTTAAAAGGGGTGATATATGGAAAGGCACGATAGTAATAAAAGAATCAGGAACGTCAGGTAATCCCATGACAATAAGTGCTTATGGAAGTGGTGAAAAACCTATAATTACAGGCTTTGATACTCTTTCTTCATGGAGCGTACATGCTGGCAGTGTATATAAAGCAACGTTTTCGGATGCTGAATATTTTACAAATATGGTTGTGGTAGATGGGAAGCAAGTAGGAGTAGGAAGATACCCCGATGAAGGTTCTTATCTTTCATATTCTTTGTATTCAACTAATGTTTCTATAACTGATGCTGGTGTAGGTGATTCTCCTGACTGGGATAATGCGCATATAGTTATACATAAAAGTTATTGGAATTGGGAAAGGGATAGTATAACAGATCACACTAATGATATATATACATATTCGCCTATTTCTGGTAGTTCGGAAACACCTTCTGGATCAGCAGATGATTATTATATATGTAATGACTTAAAGACATTGACAGTAGAGAATGAGTGGTATCACGACTTTTCAGGCACAACATTTTATATATATGGCGATCCTTCAGGGAAAGATGTATATGTTGCTGAGTTAGAATATCTAATAGAAAATACTAGCGGCTATGATTACATTACCATTGACAACATTAAATTTGAAGGTTGTATTATAGCAGGGGTTCTTTTTGAAGGGATGACTAGCCATACTTTAATTCAAAATTGCGAATTTGTATATATGGGGAAAATTGGTGCAGATTATGAAAGTGGATCAGATCGAAATATATTAGATAATGAATTTTCTTACTGTAACAGGGCTGGCTATTACGAAAATTATGTTAATACATCAATGACTATTGAGGATAATTATTTTCATCATATCGGTTTAATAATGGGGCAGGATACAAAAAGCTATTTGTCATCGGCAATATATTACGGAATTTTTCAAGAACCAGATTGCCAAATAAGATATAATGTTATAGATTCAGTCGGGTATAATGGTATTCACCCTGAATCGGCTGCACCATTTAATATTCAATATAATTATATTACAAATTTTGGGTTGGTGTCCAATGATGGGGGGGCAATATATTGCAGTGGTGCTACAATCGTTGACAGAGTGATAGATCACAATATTTGTTTATATGGTGGTGTGGATGGTTCGACCTATATAACAAATGCCATATATTTAGATGCTTACGCATCGGGTGTTGTTGTTACAAATAATACTGTTGGTTATACTGAATATAATGGTTTTATGTTGAATTGCGGTGACACAAATACATTTAGATATAATACTGCTTTTGATAATGAATTGCTTAATTACTCTTTTAGTGTTGGTGGTGGTGGTGTTATAACAGGACAAATATTTGAGGAAAATATAGGAGTACAGAAGGCAGGAAACTTAGTATTGGGATGTTATTTCGATCAGGCAACTACAAGGGCGATGGGTACATGGAAATGGAACAGATATATGCGACCCATTGATGATACCGACCATATATATTATCCTAGCATAGAACATACACTTGCAGAATGGCAAACATATTGTGCTGCTGATAGTAAAGCAACTGGTACACCTACCGTAATAACAAGTGATGACGATATGTCGCTTACATGTAATACAACGAAGGCGGATAAATTCTATATTTTATCAGAAGGTATGTATGATGCTAGGGGAGTGTATCATTCTGGTGTTATAAAAATAAAGCCTTTTGAGTCTATCATATTAATAGGTGATGGTACAATAACAGATTTATCTGACAGATTAGTAAAGTATGGGAGCAGTTTGGTAAGTTTTTAGTTTGAATATTAATTACTAAATAGGGCAAGCAGACGGCCCGCAATAAAATAAGAAAAATGACTTTATGGGAAAGTTTTGAATTGATAAAGTTCATATGTAATAAGGATTTTTCTGGTAACATCATTACTCCAGAAAGATACATTCAGTTGATAAAGGTCGTCAATATTGATCTTTTCCGGAAGAAGTACGGACTACCGGAGCAATATCAGCCAGGAAGACCCATACCGAAGGAATATGTGGAGATCACATTGAAGAATATGGATGATCTGAAGATATTCAAGACATACCTGGCAGGAACAGCCGTAGCAGATGGCATACTACCATATCCTACAGATTACGCACACCGGGACCAGATAATATATAAGTTCAGCACCACCATTAATAATGTCGCTACAGAGCTTCCCAGACCCGTTGAGATATTAAGAGAGGCACAGGCATCAGAGAGAAGGGGTAACTACACCAAACGGCCTACAACACAGAACCCGATAGGTGTGGTAAGGAGTGATGGGATAGCTATCTATCCAGAGACAATCACACTGGTTGACTTTTCATATTATCGTTTCCCTGCGGATCCGGTGTTTGCTTATAATATATATGATGGATATATCACTTATGATGCTGATGAATCGACCGAATGGTCTTGGCCCGTTGATGAGCATATGACATTAATAACGATGATGTTATCCTATATAGGAATAAACTTAAGGGAGGCAGAGATCTTCCAATATGCAGAAATGAAAAAAAATAAAGGAGAATAAGCCATGACAGCAAGAAAAACTTATGACAGCAAGAAAAGACTATTGCCTGACTTAGATGCTTTCCTTGCTTTTGTGGATGCTTATTTTGCAGGGGGAACAGTACCATTAATTGATGCTTCTTATCTATTAAGTGGCACAGGAATGGGAATACCAAGTGCAGCAGGATTAATAAGCAAAACAAGCATTGAAGGCAAATATACAGCACAAGGGAAAACAGCAACAATAACAGTAAATAGTTAATTATGGCAACTTACGCAGATATAATAGTATTACCAGAAGTATAAATATAAAGATATGGGAAAAGCAAACTACGCAAAGACAGAAAGGATATAAAGCTATGGCAAAAAAAGGAAAACCATTAAGGACGGGTTCAGGCAAAGGAACCAGAGCAAACGCAGGGCGCGGAGGATGTAAAACACCCAGGAAAACAGGCAAAGGTAGGAGATCTTAAAAAAGTAAACCATGAAGAAGATCCAGATCATTGAAGCAGTCATTGATTTTTTTGAAAATGACCAGTCAGGCGAACAGAAAGCTGAGTATCACCCTGAGATAGTCAAGGTTCATCTTAATAATCTTTTCAACCAGATAGTATATCAGACATGGTTGAATGGGAAGAATTTCTCAGACTTTAGCCAGTTAGATGCCTGGAGCAAGACTTATGAATGTGGAGTTTTATCACAGTCAGGGAAGGTGGCTCATGCATTATTGCCCTTTGCACCCATGCAACTTCCGGATGGGGCAGGGATACGTCAGGTTTGTGATAATGATGATAATGCGAATGTGTTCGCTCCCATTGAGGCTACAGCTAATGTAGTGTTTGCTGAACTGGAGGTGGATGCCGTTGATACAACACCTACCTACAGGACCGAGCAGAACGACTTAAGTACAGGACCCGGCCAGTCAAGTCATATATTAAGATTGGAGAGATTACCTATTGCCCCAGATACTATAACGAGTGTAGATGTTCTTTTAATCGTACCGATGGAGCAGATGGACGATTATGATGATGTGGTTATCCCTGGTATGCAAGACGACACAATTGTAAGACAGGTTATTGAGCTTATGAGTAAGAAGCCAACACCTGATATCGCGAATGATATGGTAAACGATAATACAGTACAATAATGAGCTTAGTTACACCAAAGACCCCAGGACTAGTTACTATTAGGTATATAGTGATGTCTATCCTGAATAGAATGGGAGATTACAGCCTAAAAAAATACAAAAGGCTCGTACAGATTTGTTTAGAGGGATACGGGGAGTTGTCATTATGGCATATAAATAATCTCGAAGTTGTGTATTTGCGTATGAGTGCAGCAAAAACAGTAGATCTACCTGCAGACTTTGTTGATTATACAAAAATAGGGATTCCTATCAATGGGAAACTAAAGGTGCTTACGCAGCATAACCAGATACTATTACCCAGAGAATTTGAAGATGGTACACCGGTTGGTAATACTGATGCTGATGATACAGTTGATGCAGCTAGTCTAGTGTTCTTCTCAGATCATTTCAGAGGAGGACAATATGTAGGAGGTTTATTTGGGATGCCTGGTGGTGTCGATGATGCGTATTACCGTATCGATATGGAGAACAGGCAGATTGTATTCTCAGGAACCGTTTACAGGTCTGAGATCGTCCTGGAGTATATTTCAACAGGTGTTAAGACATCAGGTAGCTCATTAATACCCAGAGAGGCCGTACCAGCACTCAGGACATATGTTCAATGGGTAGCGATAGAAGATAACCCAAGGGTAGCAGCCAATGAGAAGGAGAGGAAGAAAAGGAACCACGAAGAAGAAATTGAAGCACTAAGATCCTTCCAGAGCATTTTTACAGCGGATGAATATAGAAGGATGTGTTTTTCTACGTACCGTCAAACTGCGAAACGCTAATGCAAAATAAAGATTTACAGCGCCCGAGGGGGGGCATGAACACAGATGATAATCCTGCCGATTTACCGGAATTTGATTATCCGGATGCCCTGAACCTAAGAGTATCGTCAAGTGATGAGCAACATGGTGTAGGTCCGGCAGAATCACTCCAGGGGGAGATAGAGTTATTATTAGGTGTTTCTAGTGAGGTGTTATATTACGGTGCAGCGATTGGTAGTGATTTCATTTATAAAGGATATGAGGAGGTAGTTGTTGGCACTCAGGTATGGATGAAAAAGAATTGGGATGTAGATTACCCGGGTAGTAAAGTTTATGATGACGATGAGGATAACAGGGATATATATGGTGGTCTTTATAAATGGACTGATGCTGTGGATCCTAATTTTGCTCCTGATGGTTGGCATCTTCCTACTGAAGCAGATATAGACATTCTCTTAGCTTATCTTGGAGGAGCTTTGATAGCAGGTGCCATAATGAAAGAAGTAGGCACAGATCATTTCTTAACACCTAATACAGGGGCTAGTGATACTAGTGGGTTCAGAGGGCTACCAGGTGGTAAATTCGATACAGCATTTGATCTATTACAGGAGACAGGATTATTCTGGCTTGCTGATGAAGCTATCCCCTTAACCCCTCTTGCTTTAGCTGGAGAAGATATTTTAATCGATGCATTCATGGCTATATGGGGATCAGTAGATGGAGTAGATGGATATAGGATCGATGTTTCTATAAGTCCTATTTTTGCATCTTTTGTTCTTGGATATGAAGACTTAGACATTGGTAAGGTGTTAAGTTATAATGTTTCAGGGCTAGATGATGATACAATCTATTATTATCGTATCAGGGCTTATAACACTCTAGGAACAAGCGAGAGCTCAAATACTATTACGGTAACAACGATTGAAGCAGTATTATCTCTTTTAGCTGGAACCTCACCTAGAGGATTAGTTCTTAAATCTACAGATGATGGTGTCTCGTTTAACGAACTAAGTATAATAACAGGAGCATATGACTGGTATCTTCCTAATGTGACAGAACTAACTTGGTCATATTTTCAATTAACGATAGGCTTAGGAATCTCTGTTTATTCTGCTGACAGATATTGGGCTTCCTGGGAGCAAGATGCTACAACGGCAAAGACAATGCTTTTCCCAACTCTCACCTCCGCTGCTATGCCCAAAGGGAATACTTACAGAGTAAGAGCGCATAGATCGTTTACTGCAGCAGTAGGGGCTTATGCTGTTGGAGATAGAGGCCCTGCAGGGGGATGGATATATACTTATACTGGTGGAGGAACTATTTACTATGAAGTAGCTCCATGTGACATTCCTGGATTATATGCCTGGAGTAACATAACAAATGCTTTAATAGGATCAGATGCATGGCATATTCAGCAAGGAGAGGGCGTACTCAATACGGCAGCTATAATAGCTCAAGCGGGTCATGTAAGTAGCGCAGCTAAAAAATGTATTGATTTCACTTATAATATTTATGGCGCTCCTACTTGTTTCTGTCAGCTTGATAACGGCCATATTATTTATGGAACGGATACAGGATATGTAGTTAATCATACATTAGGTACAGCCGTAAAGGTTTCTACATATGAGATATCAGATATAATAACATTAGATCTAAATGAGCATCTTGTTGTTTGCGATATAGTCGGGCAAGTATTTGAAAGCACGAATGGTGTTACATGGAATATTATTGGAAGTGGTGGTTTTGAGTTCTATCAGCTACTACCAATAGTAGGCACGAATGATTTCTTGATTTTCAGCAACTCCGGAATATATGATGACTCTATAGTTATTATTCAGCTTGGTGATTTTACTTGTGCTTGTGATGCAGGAGGTGGAGTTTATTATGCTGGTGATGCAAGTGGACATATGTGGAAAAGTGTAAATTATGGAGCAGCGTGGGCTGATCTGGGAACGATTCCTGGGACGGGAGCCTTTCAATCGATTGCTATGCTTGGAGGAGTAAGGATAGGATTAGTTGCAGGAGCAACATTCTATTATACGGATGATGAATTTACAACAAGTACGGCATCGATAGGCGGGTCTATAGACTGTAAAGCTCCTATATTAAAAATTAGTGATACGATAGTATTAGTTCCTACAGGACCTCACGGTTCTGATGGACCAGGTGGATTATATAGATCTATTAATAACGGAACGAACTTTGCTGAAATAGCAGGCACTCCACAAAAAGAAGAATTAAGTATAAACTGTTTAATAAAGACTAATGAGTAGTATTTTAGGTAGATATTTTTCCTTATCATACGATAGTGCCGCGGTAGTAAAATCCTCAGCGCTGAAGACTCATTTTCATTCTGTCAGGTTCATAAGTGACCCTGGCACTGAGAATCCGGGGAAAGACTCATATATAACAAATATTCTCTTATGTGGTAATTGCAAGGATCCGGAGAATAGAAAGATATATGCCTTTTATATTGACACCTACTATGGAGGAGCGTGGATTATTGAGATAGATGTTGATAACAGGGTGCAAAAAATAGTTTATTATGATAGATATAACGCTATTGGGTTTGATCCTTTATATAAGATTCGTAATGCTAGGATAGTTAATGGAAGGGTTATTTGGACAGATAACAAAAATGCAATTTACCAGATCGATATTGAACGAGCAAAAACTTCCTACTATTATGGTATAGGGTATAATAATTTCCCTACAGGAGAATGGGGTGAGATTACGCCTTATTTATTGTCACAGGTAGTATCTTATGGGAGGAATTTCTACCAAGCAATAAGCGATAATACAGGTATTGAGCCAGGAGTGGATAGTGGTATTACATGGAAGAAGCTCTGCGCTATTGAGGATGCTTATTATTCTATGAATATTGAGAATTTCTATTTTGCAGCGATGCCTCCCGATGAAGCTCCGGTAGTTGATTATGTTTCAGACGATGGCAGGAGGATTAATAATCTCAAACAAACATTATATCAGTTTGCGTACAGGTATGTATATATGGATTGGAGAAAGAGTACTTTTTCACCTGCTAGCATAGTTCCATTACCCCAGGCAGAAGAAGAAACAAGTACTGGCCTGGCAAATGAAATGATATCTGTGAATAACTCACTTCGTATCAAGGTTAATTTAGGAGGAGAGGAAGTAAGGGCTATTGAAGTTGTAGCTAGGAGTAGTGATGATACGGCAAGCTGGTTCTTAGTTAATATAATAGAGAAGTTCGAGAATCTTGATACAGAAAATATTATTTCTAAACTTACTCAGGGATCGACTAAAAGATTAACGATCTCGATTAAAGCACCTATAGTTACAAATACAGGCGCACCTGAAGCTCCGGTTGCTACCGCAGCGACAAGTTTAGGATCTACAAGTTTTACAGCTAATTGGGGTCGTTCAGTATTAGCAACGGGATATTATCTTGATGTTTCAACGGATCCGGCTTTTGCAACATTTGTGACAGGGTATAGGAACCTTAGTGTTGGAAGAACTTTAAAATTAGTCCAGGGCTTAACTAGTAGTACAACATATTATTATAGAGTGAGAGCTGTTAGTTCGGGTGGGTTAGTTAGTTATAATTCAAATATAATTACAGTACCTCTCGTACTTACTGCTCCTATTGCTCTTATTGCTACAGATATACTTACGAATGGCATGACTGCTAACTGGCAAGCTGTATCCGGGGCAACGGGATATCATCTCGATGTAGCGGAAGATGCAGCATTTACTGTTTTCGTGGGAGCTTATAATAACCTTGATGTTGGTAATGTGCTGACCAGGGTTATTGCAGGGTTAGTTCTTGATACAGTCTATTATTACCGCGTAAGAGCTTATGATGCGCTCGATGAGAGTGTAAGTTCAAATACAATTACTCAGAGTACACACACACCCCCAGATGATGTTGTTGCCACAGCTGCGACATTATTAGCATTAACCGGTTTTACAGCTAACTGGAATACTACTACAGGGGCCGTAGGATATTATTTAGATGTATCGACTAATGCTGCCTTTACATCATATATTACAGGCTTAGAACACCGATATGTTTCAAATAACCTTTATTATATATGTACAGGGCTAGACTCAGACACAACCTATTACTTTAGAGTAAGAGCCGTAAGTGCGGAAGGAGTAAAAAGTATTAATTATTCAAATACTATTACCGCACTGACATTATTACCAGCTCCGGTTGCTTACTATGCTTCAGATGTAGGGGCCACAAAAGCTACAGCTAACTGGTTATCAGTAACGGGAGCGACAGGTTATAAATTAGATATTTCCTTAGTTAGCACATTTACAACATTTGTAGCAGGCTATGAAGATCTGGATGTGGGATTAGTAACAAGTAAAGATGTTACCGTATTATCAGTAGATACGACTTATTACTACAGGGTAAGGGCATATACCGGAGCGCAGGAAAGCGTAAGTTCAAATATCATACAGACAAGAACAGAAGATCCACCGGATGATCCTATTGCTTTACCTGTATCAGGTATAGATGTAAATTCTTTTACTGCAAATTGGGAATTATCAGTTGGTTCTTTACCTGTAGCTGGATATTATATCGATATATCAAAGGATTTTGATTTTTCAAGTTTCATATACGAAAATCGTGATGTAGGAAATGTAACATTTTTTGATGCTCAGCTATTAACAAGCAATACTGTTTATTACTATCGAGTTCGCGCATATAACACCCATGGAATATTTAGTGGATATTCAAATTTAGAAAGGGCAAGAACGCTTATTGAGGCACCAGTACTTCTTTCAACTACAGGGCTAGATGCAACAACTTTCACAATTAATTGGCAGGCAGTAGAAGGAGCAAATAAATACTATCTTGATATAGCTAGTGATAGCGACTTCCTTTCCCTTCTCGTAGGTTATAATAATCTGGATGTAGGGAGTGTAACCTTATACGATATTACAGGATTAACAAATGATACAACTTACTATTGTAGGCTAAGGGCTTATAATGGCGAAGCAGTTAGCCCTAATTCACTCACTAAGGTTGTTAGCACAATGGTTGCCCCAGATGATCCGGTAGCTATTGCAGCAACAAGTATTGTACCTACCGGGTTTAGAGCAAATTGGTTAGCCGTAGATGGTATAGGAGAGACAGAGGATCCGGAAGGTTCAGGGTCAGATGATTTATTAGAGTCAGATGGATATATGATTGATGTTGCGACAGATGCTTTATTCGCTGCAATGATATATGAGGATAGAGATGTAGGCAATGTTTTATATTTTGATGCAAGGCTTCTTATTCCTGGTACAACTTATTACTACCGAGTAAGGGCATATACTACACATGGTTTAACAAGTGGATATTCAAATATTATAACCGTTGTAACAGACAGTACTTTAGTCCCGGTTGCACCGGTGGCTACTGCAGCAACAGGAGTAACACATATTGCTGCTACAGCTAACTGGAATGCTGTAGTAGGAGCGACAGGATATAGGATAGATGTATCAACAAGTATTGGATTTAGACTCGAAGATGATCCGACAGGATTTAAGCTAGATGGATTTAATGTAGGGAGTGCAACTTCTTATGCGATAACAGGATTAGATCCTAGCACAACCTATTATTATCGTGTGAGAGCCTATAATGCTGACGGTACGAGTGTTGTATCAAATACTATTACCTTAAATACCATAGTAACTCCTGCACCAACGATAAGCTTAAATCCTGCGACTTGGACTTTCTTAGGCTCAGGACCAGCTTTCAGAAAATCTATTATCGTAACAGTTACCGATGCAACATATTGGGAAGTTGATATTGAAACAGCAAATAACTATCTTCATGTTTATCAATATACAGGTGATAACGAGGTCGAGCTTTACTTCGATGGGGCTATAGGGACAAATGACACAATAACATTTACTGTTTATGGACCCGGAGGATTTGATGAAATATTCTTTGATGGTGACAGATAGAACGTAAAAAATAATGATATGGCAGAATTAAGTTGTATTCCAAAATTATTAAAGCAGACCATTATACTTGGTTGGATAGCAGAAGACTTGAAACTTATGCTTTTGACAAATTTACATGTACCTAATGCAGAGACACAACAATATGTAAGTGATGTTGTAGAGAACGAGGTTATAGATTCTAATGATGTTTATACTGCAGGAGGAGTGGTGTTAAGTAACTTGGCAGCTCTTCAGGATCCAAATAGCCCAGCTAATTATGCGCTTGATGCAAATGATGTAACAATCGGGCCAGGCACTACACTAACTTATCGTTTTGGAATTATCTATAGAGATATGGGAACAGGAAATCATGCTGTTAATCCAATAAAAGCACAAGTAGATTTTCTGGAAGATCAGATTATAGTTAATGGAACAACTACTATTACCTGGAATGAGCTGGGGATTATTTATATAAGTTAAAATAAAATGATCGGAGCACACAACACGGACTATGTAACAAACTTTTACAATGATAGAGTAAAAGAACTTATGCCTGCAAAAGATATGCAGGAGCCTTTTACTTTTGTTCCTATTCGTGCAGGACACATGGAATTAGTAGGGGGCAATGCGGTTGTGTTTGGGAAGATAACTGAGGGGTATGATGTTATTACGCCTGTTCTTGGGACTAAGATAGAATATAGAGACGTATCGGGAGATTCTGCGAGGATAGAATTATCAGTAACCCCTTATCTGATAGAGATGACTTTTGACCGGGTGCTTGATGAGAACGGCTTAATGGTGATGATATATAGGGTTTATGATTGTATGTTGGGAATATTACCTCCTCTCTATCAAACTTATATTGGAAGCAACTATTCTATTGTAATTAAAAACGAAGTCGAAGGTATTGATATTTCAGTAAGTTATATTGCTGTACCAGGAGACACAGTAGGATCGATTAAGGTAGCTCTGGAAGCTCTTTTAACAGCAGCAGGGGCAGATGTAGTATTAGGATTTGGCCCAACAATATGGCTATATAGAAGATCTAAAAAGTATAGTGACTGGCCGGGGTCTTATAAGGCCGGGGATGAAGTGACGGCATTTAAAGATTTTAATATAGGAGTGAACACAGTAGCTTATATTCTAGCTTTAGGGAATACTGTAAAGTTTGGGATTAATAAATGTGGTGCTATTCATGGGTATGGCCTTGTGTATAAGGATATACACGGAAGACAATGCTCAGTCATGAAGAATGAGGTCTTTTCTGTTTACCTACCGTTCTATACCGAAGAAGCTGATAACCTATTAGAGACAGTAGCAGATATTAGTTTCTATCTCACACATAAACCTCCTGTATGGGCAAATACTTATGAGATTGTATATTTTGGCAATATGTCAATGGATTGGTTTATGCAAATCAGGATAGATGCGATCAGTGATTTGGGAGAAGATAAATATACTCTTAATATTCAGGACACTATAAGTTGGGTTAGGGAGCAAAATAATAGAATCAAGGTGCCAGATTATGTATGGCAGGAAGGAGATCGTATAAGGCTTATAGGGAGTATAGATGATGGAACAGGAGTCGTAACGAAATATGATATTCTTTATGATTACGAGATCGATGAGACAGCGACAGTGGATGGGGCCGATGTAGAAGGAAATTATATAGTTATACAAGCTATTGATAACCCTACTGATTTTGAGGGGTTCGATAATATTATAGCAGAGGTATATCGTCCAAGGAAAGGGTTAGCTAAAACAATACCCTATGGATGTGGGATGGTGTTTGAAATAGGTATTGATGATTATGGGAATAAGTATCATAAAGCGGATGTTGATCAAATAATGGATGAAGATGGGGAGTCTCTTAGTTCGGCAGAGATTTATAACACCTCTAACGATAGCTACAAATTCAGCAGGATCAATTACAGGCACGATTCAGCCACTATCTTTCCGTTCTGGGCTGAGAGTACATGGCCTAGTGATTGGTGGACCTGGGCGGTTACAAACAAGCTTACATCGAATGGATTCCCGTTCCTGGATGATATCAGTCAGAGACAAGTTGAATTGGATGAGCGAATAAGACATGGAGGGTTTATAATAACCGGTACCAGGACAAATAATTTAGCTCATTTTACATTTCTGGATTATAAAGACCTTGCTAAGAAAAATGGCGATATCACAGGACTGAGAGAAGTTGGATATGTACTAAAAGTTATACAGCTATATAAAGAAACAAGTATTTATATCAATCGTATTCAGAACTTTAGTGCAGATGGAACAGAGAACTTCACTCTCACAGATGCATTTCTAGGCACAGTATATCCCTTAGAAACAGAATATGGTTGCCAGCACCCTGATAGTATCATGGTAAATGGGAGGAACTTATATTACTGGGACAATAGCGAAGGTAAATTTATTCGTTCAGCACCTAATGGTCAGATAGTACTAGATATAAAGGTTAAGAGATGGTATAAAGATCTCTTAGAATGGATACAGGCTAACGGAGGAGGAAAGCTTTTAGAGGTTCGCACAGGTATGAATATTGATCACGATGAGGTATGGATATCGTTCAGGATGGGAGAGGATCCTAAAGGGATAATATTCAGCGAGAAAGATGGAAGATATAAGAGCAGGATAGACCTTAAAACGGAGACATACGTTCACATGGGGGCTTTCTTTGCACACCTTTATCAACAACGAGTATGGATATTTAATATAGATGAGGGGCAGGACTATTTATCCTGGAATGGAGAATCCGTTGAAGGAAAGATAGAATTTGTTTCAAACATTGAGCCTAATAAGAATAAGATATTTAACGCTATTGCCATCTATTCGGATCATCAGTGGCAAAGTATCTCTAAGAGTATAGAGATACCAGAAGAAGCTTCAGCGACAAATGAGGTTATGGAAACAAATGTTTCTGTCTGGGATCGTAGTGAAGGAATATATTATGGAGTTATCCTTAAAGATGAGAACTCAAAGGGTAACTTTGTAAGTGTTAATGATAAGAAGATGAATGGTAGAGAGATGAGAGGTAGATATTGTTTCGTTAGGCTTAAAACCTCAGAGCATAATGAAAAGGTGAGAATTGACTCAGTAATTATATTTTCGACAGGTAGTGAACGAACAGCATAAAACTTAAAGACATGAATCCAGCAATAATAGCAGCGTTAATAGGAGCAGCAACTTCCGCTATCCAGGGAATTTCCGGAGCTAGCCAAAGGAGAAAGGCTAATGAGTTAGAGAGTCAATATCCCCGGCCAGAAGCAACGATGTCTCCATACGTTCAAAAACAGATGGACTATGCCTATGGGAAAACCTTTGATCAGGATGTTCCAGGTGGAGAAAGATATCGTAACGAAGTAAAAGGTGTTGGAGCTGCAGGGATGAGAGCAGCTTCAGAACTAGGCTCCGGATCAGAAGCTTTCGGTTTCCTTGGACAGGTTGTAGGAGGTGAACAGAAAGGATTTGCTGATCAGGGTAGGGCGATTGCTGAAAGAGTAGCGGGGGCAGAGCAGAACTATATGGGCTCTCTTGAGGGAGGAAATCAGGAATGGCAGAGGATGGACTACTGGAATAAGCAAATGCCATACCTCCAGGCAGCAGAGGCAGCCAGGGCATTGAGGGAGACTGGAGGACAAAATATGATGTCTGGTGTAAAAAACATGGCAGGAATGGCTACAGCGTTGCTTGGAGGAGGAACCAGTTCAACTTCAGGAGATAGTCCATTTACGGATGAACAACTACAGCTAAAAATTGAAGAAATAATAAAGGCAGGAGTAACAACACCATAAAAAGGATAACAATGGAAAATCTCATTGATGACACACAGGATATTTTAACATTTTATAATAAAAAGGGGACTATTATTCGCATAATTAATACAATACCTACTTCGATAAGTCATAAAGAAAGACGTAAGATTGCTAATAAATTAGGTATTAAAAATTGGCATCATTATATGGTTGGAACACTTGGGAAAGGTATGAAAAATAAAAAAAAATGGCATATACGTTTTTATAAATGGAGTATGTTTCTTTCTCCTTGGGAAAAAATAAACCTTGCTACAGGTAAAATTATTTAGATATTAAAACAATGGCAAAAAAAATAGACCCGGCTTTTATCGCAGCTCCTTACTACGGGGACTCGTCATACGATCCTATTAAGGCCGTAACAGATATAAAGGCAATGAATTATCAAAGCGCTCTTGCTAGACGGAAGAAGCAAGAGGCGGACATGGAAAAGGGTAGAAAGGATCTAACCATGGAGATAAAGGGATGGTCAGATCAGCAGGGGTCAGATGAGATAACAAAAGAGTTAGAAGAAACTCAGGCTAAGTATATTGAGCTAGGGACTCAGGGAATGAATTTATATCGCCCTAATAGCATGGCTGAAAAAAAGGTAGCCAAGGCTTTCAGAACAAAAATGAATAACCTTAAACAGAAAAATGCTGTATGGCAGGAAGAAAAGATGATAGCTGAGGCAGCAGAGAAATTTTATAGGGATCAGGAACAATTACCACAAGAGGAGCAAACAGCAGATTTTGAAGCCGGAGTGAAGGCTATGAAAGAATGGAAAGAAACAAAGGGGGGGGTTCTTGAAAGAAGGGATAAGATGAAGGGTCTTATCGTGACTAAAGCAGGGCCAGAAGATATAGGGGCTTACTTTAAGAAACAAATTGATATCACTCTGCCAGGCTTAGATGCTAATCAAGATAGTGTAACCGTTGATCCTACAACAGGAAAGACAACTATCAAAGGATGGGCCGGGATGGATACGAAACGTCTTGAGGCAGGGATTAAGAAGATTGTTAAGAGCATTAATAATGCTCCAGAAAATATTCAAAATGCTGTAAATAAAGCCTACGAGAAAGCAAAAGGAGATACAGTATTAAGTAAGGAAGAATGGGTAAGAGAAAATTTCGTCCCTCTATATCCGGAGAAAACAACAACTAGGATAACAGGTGGTGCTGGGGGTGGAGGACTTTCATTAAGTTTCTTAGGTAAGAAAACATCAATAAAGCCAGGCACCCTACAGACAAATCCCAGAACGTATGGATCTGGAGAGAAAGGTAGAACATATACGAGTCATTATGAATTTGACACAGACGAAGTATTTACTATTCCAAGAGGAGAAAGTGGATCTTCAGTTTGGAACACAAATTCATGGACCCCAGTTACAGGAGGTGGTGATGTAGAGGGTAAGCTTTTATTTTATGACTCAAACAGGGATGAGCTGGTCTTCCGAACAACTCAGGCAAGTGTATTTCCGTTTACAATGAATAACATGACTCTTGCTGTCCCTAGGGCAAATCTAGGAGATCAGGTTGATGACTTACCTATTGAAGTAGATGGAGTAACCAGGAAACTTAGTGATATCTATGGTCCTGTTGAGACACCATTAAAATCACCATTTGGAGACAACGATCTGGAATGGAGCGTAAACCCATATATACCAAAGAAGAAATGAACGAGAAAGATAATAAGAAATTAAAAGCGTTGCATGGGAATCTGAAAGGGACTTATGATCTTCCAGACTATGATACTTTTGCAAGTAATCTTACTGATACGGTAAAATCAAGAGCCTTTTATGAGACTCTTTCAAAGGATGGATATAATATGCCTCCGGATTACGATACGTTTATTAACGATCTTGGATTAAAAAAAAAAGATTTATACAAGACTCTTGGCTTTGGCAGAGATTTGGTCAAGGAAGTTTTTGGAGAAGACGGAGTTGAAAAGCCTCCTGTCTCTGAGAAACCGGAAGAATTAAGTCTATCACCAGAATTAGAAACTCCCGATCTTACTCTTACAACACCAGAATCAGATGTAATCCCAAAGACTATTCTGGACTCTATGTTGCATAACTCTGTAAAGGATCCTACCAGAAAGAAAGAAGAAAAAGAATCCATTCCAGGTGTGGATTATATTACAGCCCTTCCGCAAGGGTTTAACATGCGTATGGGTGAAGCTATACGGAATACAGGAGCATGGCTTAATTTACCCACAGAGTCAATGGCTGATCTTGCAGGCAAGGTTATGGGGAAGGGGAGTGAGAAAGGAGATATGATGGAGCAAGTAATTCTCCAGTCATTCAAAGATATTCCTATCCTTGGAGCATTTACTAAGGAAAATATGAATCAGCTGGCTGAGGTTATTGAAAATGCTGGGCACCCGGGAGAAATACCAGACAATTTACTTGGAAAGACATTATCCGCTACCGGTAGTATAATGTTTGATATCGCAACGATAAGGGCAGCTCCTACATCAAAACTAAATGTCCTGGCAAAATATAAGATGGAGAGAGTACCTATGTTTCCTGCTTATCTGGGTTTTATGGGAGGAACTACTACAGCGAGAGAGGGTGGAACAATGGGGGAAGTAGGCTACAGCACATTAGAAGGAGTAGCTCAAGGATTAACTTATGAAGGTATAGGTGTTGGTGCAGGTCGTGTAGGACAATTAGTTAAAGAGCTTGGAGGTAGTCAAGGATTATCGTCAGCTTCACGCGGTCTGGCAAATTCAATATTGTTTGGTGCAGACTCAAAACTAAAGGGAGGAACCTTTATGGAGGGCGCAGCCATGGGCTTTGTATTCTGGGGTCATGATGCAGGGATGGGAGCTATAAACAAATCAGTAGCTAACAGGGCGAGAGTATCGTACCTCACCACTACGGATAATGCTATTAAGACTATTTCTAAGATGGAAGTTGATCCGGTGGGTATGCGTAAGCTATCGGATAAAATATGGGATTTATATGAGAAAGAGACAGACCCGGTGATAAAAAAAGACCTACTGGAGGAGAAGACGGCAGTTGATAATATTATAAATGTCAATGCTGTGACCCAAGAGATCATTAAAAACCCTAAAGCTTTCATGGAGAGTATCCGTAATGACGAGAACCTTTCTAAGAGATCAAAGAAAATCTGGACTGATAAAATTAGCAAAACCATTGAAGATGCGGATCCACGTATGCAGGAATCAAAACCTATCGTAGAAGAAATTGAGCGATTAACAGGGCAATTAGAATTTTACCAGAATGATTACGAGGGGGATGTTAATGTTAAAGAAGCACAGATAGAGGGAGTTACTAAGCAGATAGAGGAGGCTAAGAAAAAGTTAGCAGGTGTATTAAGTAAACCCCTGGAGGACTATAATAAAAAAGAGGAAGTAGTTCCGGAAGAAAAAGTCGTTCCAGAAAAACCCAAGGAAGAAAAGCCTGTTATAGCAGAGGAAGAAAAGAAAAAGCCAGAAGTAACAAAGATCAAAGATTTTACCACAGAAGAAGGAGATTTTAGTGTCTATGATATAGATAAAGAGCATAGAGGTAGGGGGGATATGTTTACGGTCCTGAAGGACAAGGAAGGTTATATAGTAAGAAATGCTTTAGTTCCTGAGAATCTACAGAAACAAGGTATAGCTACTGATTTATATACCCAGATGAATAAGGAGAGTATTACAAAGACCGGCAAGCCCCTTCGTTCAACACAGCCCAGGATATTAAGTTCAGGAGAGACAGTACATGAAATGACTCCTGATGCTATTGGTTTATGGGATAGCTTTGTTAAGAAGGGGTTAGCTGAAAAGATAGGAGAGAAAGATTATAGGTTCCTGCCAGAAGAAGCTAAACCTCCTATTGTAATACCTGAAGGTCCGACTACCGTAGTAGAGCAACCAGTCAAGGGTAAGGGGCGCAAGTTTAAGCCTGACAGCCCAACAGGAAAAGCGTTAAGTGCCGTTCCTCAAGATTTCACCGATTCAGTACATCAATTCTTTATTGGTGGTGGAAGGATAAAGAGAGAGGATTTTATTGCTCATTCGGGATGGGGTGAAGCAGATATTAAAAAAAGTGGTCTAGGGTTTATGTTAAGCAAAACAGGAACACCTATGGATGTATTCCACGAAAGTATAGCTGATGCATTTGAGTTTAAGGGTGGTGGCGAGTCAATGGATATGATAAATAAGGTCATAGACCTAATGAAAGACAATCCTACCAGGGGAAAAATGCTTAAAGCTATTACTGAAAAATATGCTGAAAAAGGAAAGAAAGCAGAAGATATCTCTCCAGAAGAAAGACAATTACGGGATACAGAAGATGAGATTATTATTGCTGAGAACACAGGAGAAATCCATGAACTTGTAAAAGAGGCTAAAGGAGATAAAGATATAGAGGCCGCTATCATGGGATTTGAGACAGATTGGGGATCCGGAAAATTTGACTGGGAGCAAGCTAATAGACTCCTTGAGAAAGATCCAAAACATTTTGAGGGATGGCCTTATGACTTATCAGAAGCACAAGTAGAAAAGTTAAACCAAATACTATCTAAAGATGGCAAAATCGAAGAAATCGAATCAAGGCTTACACAACCTGTTAGTACTGAAATCACTGGCGAAGGGGACATCGTACCTAGAGGAGCTAAGGCTGATGAGGGACCAGCTGAGGGAAAGGGCAGAGAAAAACCGGTCGAAGTAGAGACTAAGCCGAAAGGCACACCTGAGCAACAAGTTAAGATTGAGACTATCAATAAAGACTATGATGCACAGATAACGGAGAAGGAGGTATCTATCCAGGATCAGAAGAAAGCCATGAGTAAGGCTGCAGCTGAAGCAGAATCTCGGTCAGGAATATTTGGAGATACCAAGGCACCAGAGAAAGGAGAGTTATTCAAATCAGAGGAGCAAGGATTTGAAGTAAGCAAAGAAACACTTGATGCTGTAAGGAAACCATTTGAGGAACGAATAGCTGAAGTTCAGAAGGAAATTGATTCCCTAAAGAATGAGCAGAAAGGCAAGGTTGAAGAAGTGTTAGGCCAGAAGGATATAACTTTTGAGGAGAAACCCGCAGAAGAAGTTAAGCCGGTGGAGGAAAAACCAGTGGAGGAAACATTCACTATCCCTCAAAAGGGAAGTGATGCGCTTGAGTTTAAGAGCAAGGAAGAATTGTTCGCATGGTTAGATAAAGGTAACGAGATAGGAGCACCTAATGATATAGGTTATCTTGATAATAATGTTATGAAAGCTGTCACCGAATGGGGTAAGACAGAGAAAGCCAAAAAGATACAATCTGATAGAATACTAACCAATGTTAGGGAGGCAGCTAGTGAAGAAAAAGCTAAACAAACAGAAGCACCTAAGCCAGAAGTAGTAACGGATCCTGCAAAACCAAAAGATGAATACGCAGATATACGGCCAGAGCTAGAGGATATTCCCTTTGAGACAGCGAAAAGAGCATATAACTGGAGCAGTATGGATCCTGATAGGAGAGCTGTACAGCAACAGAAAGAGTATGTCGCTCAGGTTAATGGAGTTATTGATGAGATGTCAGTACTTGCTAAGAGTCCGGAACAAAAGACTGTACTAAAGGCAGAGATAGAAAGATATAAGACTGGGTATAAGGCTAAGTTTGAAGCTTACCTGGGCGCAGTAGGCCGTACAGCTAGCTCTATGGTAACAGGTCCTTCAAAATTCCCTGTAGAACGTAATAGGAAAGCATTAGCGGTAGCCGATAGAAGGATGCAGGAACTTATCGATTGGGACAAGAAGGCTCAGAAAGCGATTAAAAAGGCTCTCCTGGGGTCAAGGACACCAGAACAAGCACAATCAGAGAACTGGGCATTGATCAAAGGTAAGCTTGATAAGGATATTGCTACTATAGTTGGGTTAGATCAGGGTAAGATAAAAGGATATAATAGAGCCTTATTCGTTAGCTCTATGAAGGGGTTCATTGAACGCATGGCAAAGAATGGTCAGGTTGAGAATGTTCGTGAAGCACTTGACTATGTGAGAAAAGTACAGAAGGATCTGGGGTTGAAGAAGCCTATTTTTGCTGATAGGAATATAGTATGGGAGCAGGTTAAGGTAGCAGAGAGTGTGGTAAAAGCTAAGGAGGGAAAGAAAGGAGCCGGAGAGGTAGAGATTGTAAAATACGAGGATGCCCGTATTATTAATAACAACGAGGCTGAGAGGGTACAGATAAAAATGGATGAGAAACCCACTCCGGAAGTGATCGCGGCACTCAGGAAGGAGGGGTGGAACTGGAGTCCTAAGAATGGAGTATGGCAGAGAAAGAACACCCCACAAGCTATACGCAGCGCTGAGAGAATAATGGATAAGTTCTATAAGCCAGAGCTAACAGAGCTATATAAACAGGCTGAGGCAATAATAAGTGAAAAGGGAGAGGATAAAAGTCTAGTTGATATTTCAAACCTTATCAGTAGATCAACAGATATCGAAGGATTAAAATCATTACTGGAGCTTCCTTATGTTAAAAAGAGCATGGAGTTACCGAAAGATATTAATGGTAAGATACAGTATCTTGAACGTCATCCTGAGAAAATTGGGGCTCCTATAGCTGAAGGGGTAGAAGGAGAGGGAATATTATTTAAAGATAAACGCTATACAGAGGTTGATCAGGTACAGAAAGATGTTTCTGAAGGGCGTATGACCTTTGATGAATCTAAGGAGCTATTACAGAAAGTAAGGGAATATGAACAAAAGAAGCTGAAGAACGAGCCTCTACAGGATGAGTCAGACGGTCCGGAAGCAATAGCTTTTGATCAGCCATTACCATTATCATCCAATGAAGATCCTAATTATAAGTCTAGTGATCTTAATAACGCTATGTCCATACGGAACATGGGACGATCACTCATTAAGAACCTGGGATTAAAAGAGGGAGAGAATGTGCGTACCGGTTTATTTAAGCGATTCATAAGAAAATCAGCAGGGCTATTTAATGGCCGGAGTGGTGTTGTCCGGGTTAAGAGCATAAATGATATCAGAGTGCTTACACATGAGCTAGGACACTATCTTGATTCCTTTGTATTCGATATAAGAGGTATCACAGGAGCAAGGGGAACGGATAAGAAAACAGGTATAGCTGGCAAATATTCGGATATTGTTGATGCTAATACCATAAAGGATGTAGCACTAAAGAATAGAAAACTAAATCAACTACGCGATAAATTCGGTAAAGAGGTTGTTGATGGTGTGCTACAGAGACATGCCTTTCAGAGAGAACTAGCGGGATTTCTTAAAGTTATTAACTATCCTTCAAAGAAAAGAACAGAGGCACTGGCTGAATTTTTATACAATTATATCATTGACCCAGCAACGGTTATCAAGCACACACCCAAGTTCTATGCATGGTTTGAGAAATTACTTGATAATGCCCCAGGCATAAAGGATGCATTATCTCAGGCTAAGCAGGACTGGAACAGGTATGATGCTCAGGACTCACGACTGAAAACACTTACATTATTTGAGCCACCATCACAGAAAGAGACTTTTATGGATGGGATTGTTAAGATAGATAAGGATAATATACTTTACTCCTGGGTTAACCATCTTCAACACATGAGAAACCTTGCTAGTGAATGGAAGAAGATAGTAGGACCGGAAGCACCTACATATAAGGATCCGCACTTATCAGCTAAGCAGATGATGGGGATAGACGGTAGGGCGCAAACATATTTAATAAATCATCCTTATGAAAGACAAGGTAAGGAAATAATTTTAAGAAAAGATATCGATGGACTAATCAAGGTATTAAAGCCTATACTAGGGACTGCGAAAGATGCTGATTACATGGGTTATCTTTTAGCTAAGGATAGTATGGAGTCTTATCAGAACGGTAAACCTAAGCAGGCTGCGATGCCGAAAGAACAGGCACAAACTTCTATTAAGCTATGGGAGGAACAGTATGGGGTAAAAGACTTATGGGATTTTCAGAGCAAGGTGCAGAAGTATAATGAATCACTAATAGACTTCTATGTTGCATCAGGGAAGATGTCTGAAGAAGCAGGTATTAAGGTAAAGGCTGACCATCAATTTTATGCTCCATTAAAAAGGGTTTTTGAAGATTTTGAAATTGGAGGAGGTAAAAAGAATGTCTTAAGAGATGCTTTGGCTACCTCAGAGAAAGCGGTATTTGCCAGGAGAGGATCAATGAAGCAGATCAAGTCCTTATGGGAAAGTATGGTAGAGAACACCTATCAGATATTAGCTTCAGGAGAGCGTAATATTCAGATGCAGAATATCAAGGATGCTTTATACGATATTCAAGAATGGAACCACAAGCAAAAGATACCACATTCGGTCATTGAGGAAATACCTCCTTATAATATAAAGGCATTCCGGGATATAAAAACGGGAGAGGTGAAATTCTCACTTGTTAAAGAAAAGCCTGAGAGTGGAAGAATAATGAGTGTATGGGAGAAAGGGGATGTTCATTATTATGATGTTGCTCCGAAGGAATACGACATGTATTTTCAACAGGAACCTAAAGTATTGGAGGTAATCAGGCTAGCAAGTGCGCCCTCCAGGTGGTTACAAGCAGGAGCCGTTGTTTATGATCCTACCTTCCCGATCCGTAACGTATTTAGGGACCAGCAATCAGCATGGTTCTATTCTAAATACAATTACATGCCTACTGATTTTGTTAAAGGAATATTTTCTGCGGTTAAGAAAGATGATATCTATCAAAAATGGATGGCCGCTGGAGGAGATCAGTCATTTCTTGTCTCAGCCGATAGAATGATGGAGAAAGATTATGCTACAAAGAAGGTTGGGAGAGTACTTCAGCGTAAATGGGAGACATACAA
>Ga0307928_10000122_pt1 | contig 47660 bp, 95 predicted proteins | sample AceLakmetagen232_FD_201815 | JGI IMG/M metagenome (GOLD analysis project Ga0307928, IMG submission 201815) | Saline water microbial communities from Ace Lake, Antarctica - #232 | ecosystem: Environmental > Aquatic > Non-marine Saline and Alkaline > Saline | place: Antarctica: Ace Lake...
AGAAAAGACTAGGGAAGAGCTGGTTGCTTTGTTAGAAGAAGAATAGCGTTTCGCCGAGGGCTGTATAATATGATACTGCTCCATATATAGCTGGGGGGTGGTATCATATTAATCTTTTAGAATTATAAGTAGTTTGGAAGCTTTGGCTTATTCTAATGTATCGATACCTAATGAACCAGATATGGAAAGAGTAGAACAACTTTGTATGGAACTCATTTGTAAGATGAATATTGGGAAAGGGCTTGAATCATTATTATTGAAGTAAGGAAAATATTATGAATAAAATGACATTAGCAGTATTGCAAACTCTCCGATGGACAACAGAACACTTTGCAAGTATGGAAGAGACTTTAGGCAAGACGCCAGAGGAATTCAGTCCGGAACTCAGAGCAGCATTAGCACAAAAACAATTATTGGAAGAAGGCTATATTCAGGTCACTGATCCTGAATAAAATTTAATCTCATAAACCCTTGTATTAGCTTAATAACGCAGATTCTTACATAAATTATAGATATTATATAATTTTTACAATAATTATGTTGACAATGTAGCCGATAGTCGTTATTATATGTATAGTAAATAAGTTAATAACGAATTTGAAAGGACAAGAAAATGACAGTAACAAAAGAAAACATACTGAAAAATGTTGATAAAATCGAAGTTGAATCTGTACAAGATTTTAATCGCTCAGCTCGAAAGTATTGTATGAATCAGAATCAGCACACAAACGCGTGTAGGGGTAGGACTGATGGACCTACATATGCGTGCTGGTCTACTCCTGTCGAGGTTATAGCTGATTCTGATTCAGCTCCAAAAGTACGTGGATTTGGCTATTGGAAAACAACATTTAATAACGGCGCTGGTTTTTCCAGAACATTGTATACTCCGTCTACTTTTCATATCGTAGTAGGGGAAAATTGGAAAGATTAACGTAAAAGCAGCAAAACAACATTCCTTCCTGGAATTAGCTAGGAGGGTTTGAAAGGACAGGAAGATGAAATGTCAACAATGCAAGGGATCTAACGCACCAGCAGGAATAATAAGAATGATAAAAGGGAAAAGGTATGTACTTTGTGACTTCCATTTCAACAGGCTGGATTATGCTTTAAGAAAGAAAGATAAGGTAAAAAGGTATGCTACTGGTGGTAAAGTAGCTAAAACTAAAATATCATTTATTTGAAAGGATAAGAAAATGAATGCGCCATCAAAATTGATTGAACGCATGGAAACGGAAACAGGACAACGGATTGACTCAAATGATGGGAACAATAACGCAATGGCTGGATTATTAGGTGCTATGTCTCGCATGATCGGACAATCTTCTCATGATGAGCGTGATGATCTTGCGGCAGGGATTCTGATCCGGCATAAAATGTCACGAGAAGGTATCCGCGAGCAACAAACAAAGGATAAATCGGCAACCATGCTAATGATGGGATTTAGTCCAGATGATCTATAACTAAGACCCGTAAACTTGAAAAGGATAAGAACGATGGAAAACCAACTGCCATTATATACGGTGCAAAAAATTGATAAAAAAGATGTGTTGTATGGTCCAACCCACTATAGCGAAGATGGAAATACAACAAATTGTGGGCAAGGGGTTAATGAAAATTGGAGCTACTTAACAAATACTTCAGATGCAAGGTGCACCTGTAAAAAATGCTTGAAAGGATAAGAAGATGTATAACAAAAGAAATGTAATGCTGAATACAGCGAAGATGTTTCAAGGTATGTTATTTGTACTTGGAGTAGCTTGCATAGTATTTGGTGCTGTGGGCACTTGTCAGGGTCAAAATGTAAGATTAGCGGCAGAAGCATTATCTTTAATACCTACTATAAAGGTAAAGGTAAAGGGAACTATAATGCTTGATCCTGGGCACGGAGGGTCTGATCCTGGGGCGATAAGTTGTCTTGGGTACTATGAGAAGGACCTAACGCTTAAAGTGGCTAACAGGCTAGCTAGCGAGCTTAAATCAGCTGGATGGAAGGTCATAATGACTCGTGATACTGATATATTTGTATCACTTGATAGTAGAGTAGTTATGGCAAATAAAGAAAACCCAAACCTCTTCATTAGCATTCATGGAGATTCTTTTACTGAACCTGAACCTTCAGGCTGTACTATTTTTACGTCAAAAGTAGCAAGTGATAAATCAGCAACAACAGCTATGCTTCTTAGTCATGCAATGCCAGTTAAGACTAATAGAGGAGTCAAGCAGTATAATTATAGAGTACTTTACAAAACAAAATGTCCTGCTGTTCTAATTGAAATGGGTTTTTTGTCAAACACAGATGATGCTATGAGAATGAAAAGTTCGGCTTGGCAAAAGCAGTTAGCAAGAAAAATAACACAAGCTTTGGAAGTTAGTGGAATTTAGAAGGGTAAAAAAAATAAATTGGTTTTTTAATTATCAGAAGGAGAATTGAAATGTGTGAATATTTGGTAACTTGCGTGTGGTATCCGATGTTTGTTGTATTTGTCATTATGCCAGCAAATGGATGCTTGTTAATGTTAGGACATAAAAAGAGTATGATTCCTAGTATATTAGGTATCTTTCTTATATTATTACACATTCCGTATACGTGGACGATATTTAATAGTTAAGAAGAATAACTTCAGCTGTGGAAGTTAGTGGAATTTAAAATATCATTTATTTGAAAGGGTAAGTAAGATGAAGAAGTTAATTAAGATTGAAGAAGTTGGAAATGAAGGATTGGTCGGTCTCATGGGAGAGAGGATCACAATCTTTAGTTTGAATTATATTTATACAGGAATACTGATTGGTGTAAATGATGAGTTTTGTAAATTGGAGTCTGCTGCTATAGTTTATGAAACTGGTAAGTTTAATGAGCCAGATTGGAAAGATGCTCAATTACTCCCTAAGCCTGTCTACGTTATGTTGAGATGTATTGAAATGTTTACAATATTGAAAGATTGATATTATGAGAGGTAGGAATCAGAAATATGCAGGGTCTTGGTCTCGGTCTGGGTCTCGGTCTGGGTCTGGGTCTGGGTCTGGGTCTGGGTCTGGGTCTGGGTCTGGGTCTTGGTCTTGGTCTCGGTCTTGGTCTCGGTCTCGGTCTGGGTCTTGGTCTGGGTCTTGGTCTCGGTCTGGGTCTGGGTCTGGGTCTTGGTCTTGGTCTGGGTCTGGGTCTCGGTCTGGGATACTAGTGAAGGGGTTTATATTATGAGAGGTAGGAATCAGAAATATGCAGGGTCTTGGTCTTGGTCTCGGTCTTGGTCTCGGTCTGGGTCTGGGTCTGGGTCTTGGTCTCGGTCTGGGTCTGGGTCTGGGTCTGGGTCTGGGTCTGGGTCTCGGTCTGGGTCTTGGTCTCGGTCTTGGTCTCGGTCTTGGTCTCGGTCTGGGTCTGGGTCTGGGTCTTGGTCTCGGTCTGGGTCTCGGTCTGGGATATTAGTGAAGGGATTTATTTTCAGATCCACAAGGTGAATTATAAATGAAAAGGCATATAATAAATTTTATTTAGATAAAGGGAAGGGATAAAAATGCTAACAAGTAAGGAAATGAAAGAGCAACAGCAAGAAAGGGAAAGGATCGGCTTAATTGATGCAAGTATTATACCTCTCATAAAAGATAAGACCAGGTTAGATTTCCTTGATGCTGTAGCCACAGAACCAGTGAATATTATTTGTAGATGGTCTGTTGAAGGGAAAGGATGGTATTTATGCGAAGCCACTAAAAGTGAGGGTTTCAAAACTGTCAGAGAGGCAATAGATGCTTTTATGGTAGCAAATGCAGAAGCAATAGATGCTTTTATAATAGCAAATGCAAATGATGTAGGAAAATAAGGACTAAAGATTATGAAAATGATAATAGATTATGAAGTGGAGGGCTCCTGGTTACCACCTGGAAATAGGAATAGGTGTAGGGCTTGTGGAACTTTATTAGAACCTGTACCAGAAGAAGGACATTTTAATTCACAGTATCATATACTTAAACAAAATGATGGGTGTGAATTGTATTGCTGCCCTAAAGGATGTGGTGTAAAGGAAGTAACTAAGGAAATGAGGCATTATCTTGATAATCAAGCTTGGTTTAAAAAAGGAAGTGAATCTTATAAATGGAAATGGGATTATAAGAAAATTCTATATGCCTGGATAACTGTTAAGGGTAAGATAAGGCCTTGTTCTTTTCAGGATCACATAGCAACAAGAGATGCTGCCGGTAGACGACCTGTACATGTCGCATATCGTGATGATCAGTTGGAATTCAGTTGGGATATGAAATTGACAAAACCACAAGTAAAAACATTAATGGATTTCTCTATAGCTTATTCAGTGTCTTTTGATAAAAGAAGTAAGGAAGAGATAGCTGTGGAAGAAATTGGATATGCTATTTTAAAGATAGGGTAGGAGAATAAAATGAAACCACATTATTTTGATCAAGAAGTTCCGGATGATGACTATATAAACCTGAATATGGCCAAAGGTCAAGGCTGTGTGCCAAAGGGCTGTTTATTGGGTCGCATGATAGTTGCGACTCTCGTCGATCAAGGGAAAGATCCTTGCCAGGGTTGCGAACACCCAAGAAGCAAATGCGGTGGCAGGCCAAAGTCAGGTTAGCTTTCCTTGATCCTGAGTTGGGGTATATTAAGAAAATAAAATAAAATACTTGTATACATTATTATATATATCATATAATAAGAGGTATGGTAAGAAAAAAGTTATTTGCGTTACCGCCAAGGGCAGAAGGAAACCTACCAACTCTGCAACTAATCAATTCATTTTGTGATTTGATAGTAAGGGGTTTATCACCTTCAGCTGCCTGCGATTACCTTACTATCAGCACAGAGCATTATTATCTATGGCTAAGGTCAGGTAGTAAGCTAATTAGGGCAGGGCAGACAGAAGAGCTAAAAGCTCAGTTTGTTTTAAGGTATCAAAAAGCTTTTGCTACATACCAATTAGATCGAGTAGACAGACTTCATGATCCAGTGAATAGAAATTGGTATAGAGAGCTTGCGATACTTGAAAGAAGAGACCGAAAAACCTATGGTAGGCAAGAGCAGCCAGGTGGTTCAGATGATAGTTATGATCCTGATGAACGCTTCTTATAGGCCATTTATTCAGCTTTTTCTTGATACGCTCTTTGATAATTTATATTATGAGTTTATGAATTCGACCAAAAACAAAACACTAAGCTATGCATGGGGAACAAACTTTGGTCGGATTCTACCTGTGCATGGCTTTTTTAAGGAATCCGACTATGAAAAAGACTAAACTAACACAAGGAAAAGTTACATTAGTAGATGATGAAGATTACGAGTGGTTGAATCAGTGGAAATGGTATGCTCTTTGGTATCCAAATACTCAATCATTTTATGCTGTAAGAAAAGAAGCTAAACCTGGAGGTGGGCAGCGCCTGGTTCTAATGCATAGGCAAATTCTAGGTCTTGAGTTTGGAGACAAAAGACAAGGTGATCATATTCACCATAACACTCTAGATAACCGTAAGAGTCAGCTTAGTACTGTAACAAATCAGCAGAATCAGTTTAATAGACTGAATACAAAAGGGTATTCTTTTAACAAGGCCAATGGGAAGTTCAAGGCTCAGATACACATTAATGGTAAACAAAAATACCTAGGACTTTATAACACAGCCAAAGAAGCTCGTATTGTATATTTAAAAGCAAAAGAAAAATACCATGATATGTTGGAAACGAAAGAATCGTATTATAAGAAAGAACAGAAACTAGTGAAATGGAGACACAAGCCTTTATTCTAGTTAATAAGAGTTATTTTTAGTTATCAATGAACAGAAGAAGAAACAGTAAAGTATTAATTTAGTAATTTCATCCCATTTCTATACCATTATTCCATATTATTTCTTAGTATGTAAGTTATAATTTTCACTTTTACAAATACTTTATATATCATATAAAAGTTACAAATCGCATCAAATCTGTATAACCAAATATAGGAGAAGAACAATGAAAACCACAATAGCTTATACAGAAAGAAACAAAGTTAAAGAAGTCATTAAAACAATGAAACATAAGGCTAAATATACTGCGGTTGTTACCCCAGAAACTAAGTCTTATTTCAATAGAGATCATGAGGAAATAGCAAGAGAGATATATGTGAAAGGAGGTTTGGAAGGAATAACTGTATTTACTATTCCAAATATTCATCCATTGCTAGAAGTGAAAGATGTAAAATATCTAAGAAAAGAAAGAAAAGTGTTATTGAATAGTATAAGTAGAAGTAGAAAGAAACTTAATTAAAGCAAAGGGCTAAGATCATGGATACACCTTTGACGTATCGTATAAAATTTTGCAAGAATGCTAAAGAATGTACTATGTCACCTAAAATTTGTAGTTTTAATTGTGAACAGTACCAAGCTTTAACTGATATACGTAAAAATTCTGAAGAGCATAAAAGCAAAGCAAAGGGCTAAGTTATGGAAAATAATGAAACGGAAACAATAGTATCTTTGTTATCAGCTATTCAAGAAGCTGGTGGAAGTGTTATTGCTATTAAACCTGATATGACAGTGACAGAGTTAATCGGTTTATTTGCAAAGAATAATATAAGATTTGAATATACAAAGAAACACGCTATAAAGAAGGAAGATATTGATGATGAAGAAATAACTTCAGATGAATTCTCTGAAGCAGGTAAAGATCAGATACTTGCTATAGTTTGTAAAGACTTTAGAGAAGGTGGAGCATGCTATGTAGCTTGGAAGTCGGCGTATGATGGAAACAGTTAATATTTTATTGAAAGGGCAGAAAGATGGATCTAGTGCTAAATTGTATATTAGGATTGTTACTTGGTTTCGTTGCTTTTTGGGCTCACAGGTTTAGAAAAGAAAGAGATCTACTGAAGGATGAGAATAGATTTCTTCTTTGGGAATTGGATACTGAGAATTCTTACAGGTTAGCTAAGTGGCGAACTATGGATACAGCCCCAAAGAATGGAGACGTTATTCTTGTGTATGATCCTAAACCAAGTTCTGATTATGGTCCTGGTGTTCATGAAGCTTATTATCATGAAGGTCATGGATGGTGTGCTGTCTCAGGGGTAAATACAGATCCTTATGATATTATGCCAGAGGTTTGGTTGGAAGGATATCCAGATAAACCAGAAAGAAATGATTAAAACGTTGACTTCGCCTAGGTTAAGGTACCAAACGTCAAATGCTGCTACTTCTGCTGTTATGCAGCCTTGTGCTGATTTTCTTAAAAAGTTAACAAAGGAGCAAAGACGTATAGTATTATATGAGTGTTGTTTTTATTGTGATTGCGTCTTACCAGATCTTTTAAGTAAATGTTTGAAAATGGAAGGAATTGAGAAAGATGAAATTGAAGAAACAAATGTTTAGTGATATTCCAGGTGCTGTATTTGTTGCAAGAGATACAGATAGCTATGATAATAATGTACTTATTTGGCCTGCGGGTTTGGGTATTGAAAAGCATTTTGGCTGCATAGAGTTTTATGGTAAGGTGAAATATAAGAAGAAGTGTGAAGCCAAGAGTTTTGCTACACTACTCACTATAGCACAATGCAAAGCCATCTATTTTGATTTTCCTAAAAAAGAAGAAGCCTGGTTGGTTACCCCTATGGGCTCTTATTTATATGGTGATAATTACATTTGGGAAAGAATAGATCAAGATTTGGAACTGATTAAGTAAGAAAGGAATCGAAATATGTTGGTCCTGAGTAGATTAATAGATGAATCAATAATGATCGGTGACGATGTGGAAATCACGATCGTCGACGTACGTGGTGACAAGGTTCGTTTGGGTATCAATGCCCCCAAGAGCATTCCAGTTCACCGTAGAGAGATTTATGATGCTATTCAGCGGGAAAAGAATGAGGGAGTAGAGGAATGAAGAATAAAGAAGAAGTAAAATCATTGGTTAGAAAAGAAGTAGAAGCATCACTTGATGAATATGATGCTGGTGTTCAGGAAGATATTGAGGATTCAAAGACGTCTGATTGGTTTAAGGCACTGCTAATAGTGGTCATAACATTCTTTTTGATTATTAGTTTGATTTTTGGTGTTGCAGATTCTATTTGGTATTCTTATGAATTTTGTAATAGGATTCTTACGCAAAACACGAAACGAGTAGATTGTATAGAGAATGGGCATCAGTGGGAGTTTGTTAAGTATAATTCAGCGTATACGTTTAAATGTATACATTGTGGCAAGGAGCACATCGTTATGTCAATTCAAGGATCTGACTTTAAGACTTTATGGATGAAACAAACAGGTCAGCCAGTAGCGTCTAATCCTTTTATTATTGTCCCTGATTGTGAAATTGCTATTAGTAATGGGGGGACCGGGTCAACTTTGACTAGTGAAGCTATGTTGATTTTTATGCGCAAGAAACAGAACCTGTGGAAAGTATGCCTGCCTGGATTGACGTAAATATGGTGCAAGGTAAAATACTCCCGTATACTATGGCGTTGGGAGATCCATTGGAGCTTGTCGGCACAGAACAAGTTGAAGGCCACATAACATACTACCAAGTACTTTCAAGACCAGTAGGTTGCTATGACATTATTGATCCTAACGGAGCATTGAGTATTACATTTTCGCCGACATCTATTGGTGTGTACTATATTCCGATGTATAATTATGTCCGGAGTCCTTTTCCGAATGGAGGTGTGTATAGTACACTGTGTGTAAATGTTGTTGAGCGCATTGTGCCTAGCACTCGTTGGTTTCGAAAGCCGCTACCAAACATCGCAGTCAATTGAGTTTTACATACGCAATAAACGTAACCCTATTAAGGGACGTTTAAAAGCTGTTCAGTATCAGAAGAAACTATTTCAAAGGGAACAATATTTGATTATGAAAGAGGTAAGAAATGAATTGTGATACGGGTGAAGTAGTAAGGTTGGAAGATTTGTCAGAGGGAAAAAGGGAAGCTTTGACTGCTATGTTAAGCAGAGGAAAGCCTCTATCTGAGTTGCAAATGGAGGTAGTAAAGCCTTATGCCCCTATTGACGAGAAAGACGTTCCAAAGGTAAAGCATATGTCTAAAGCCCGAAGAAGAAACTGGATGAGGAATAAGCTTTGTCTTTGTGGAAGTGGCAAGAAGTTTAAAAAATGCTGTTGGTCTAAATTTGCTGGGTAAGATATTATGAACATGGATGGAATGATGGATACACCAATTATAGATAAGGATACATGCAAGGGCTTATTCTGGCGGGCTTCAGTTCATTCGTACTTATCTAAGTATAATAGTATAGAAGTATCAAAGTCATTGCGATTATTGAAAAAGAGATCCTGTAAGGGTTGTGATAAATGTTATTGGATATGGGAGTATTTTCAAGAAGACATGACCCTAGCTGCTGGTGATTATTTAGAGGATATTGAGCATGGTAAGATATATACTTTCAAATGTCATAGTTCTACTGATTTCGATACTGGTGTTAGAGAGCTGGATGAAATTGAATTTGTAAGGGGTTGAAGAATAATGATATATAAACTAATAGGGCATTGGCACAATTGGACTTCTCCTTGGACTGGTAGAGTATTATCAGAATTCAGGGTCATCTGGAATAAGGTGATAATCGGTGAAAGGCTTCAATCACAGGCTAAAACACCAGCACACAGAATCAATAAAATAATTAATAAGTTACTATATAGCTGGAAAAAAGTTTAAAATTGAGTTAAACCGTATAAGTAGTCAGTGATAGAAATTCTTTTACAAATGAATAAATTGAAAACAAAGTTCTCTGAGGTTTGGCTAATAACCGATATAACCAGGTCTTAAATGTAAAACTGCTGGCAGAGCCGATAAAGCTCCTTCTCAGGAATTGCAGGATTACTGTTGGTGGGAATCCAATCAGAGGACTTCTATAATAGTGAACTTGATTGATCTTGGAATTCCTTGGTGTCAGAATAATGCTAGCTTAAATACAGTGTAGGCTTCAAGATCAGTTACGCACCCATACCTCAATCGATAGAGGACTCCCCTTATAAGGGAGCAGTTCTTGGTTCGAGTCCAAGTGGGTGTATTTGGCTATGATGGCCAAGTCAATTGCTGTAAAGCAAGAATGTTGTAAGTCGACGCGGCATCCATCAGCTATTTTTACAAAAGGAAAGGAAATAAGATGAAATACATAGACAAAAAAGTAAAAGACGTGACAAAGGTTGGCTCAGTGCCATGGAAAGCCTTCCATTTTGAAAGTAATCAGGCTTTTGGTTTTTGTGAGACATCGAAGAAATGGAGAGAACTTAAAGCTGCTTATATTGAGGCTTATGGTGAGTTTGATGCATCAAAAGTGAAACAAGCAACGTATGGAAAAGAAGGCCACCATTCAGAGTTTTCTGATAATTTTGGTCAGCGAACTGAGCATCAAGGAGATTATACATTGGCTGATTTTGCAAATGACAATGGTATGATACTTTAGTAAGAAGGGAGATAAGAAATAAAATGGCTAGGTATAACATAGAGCTTCAGGATTACCTTAATGGGCAGAAGATAGGTCCGCTGAGGAAGATGGAAGTGCAGGTGAATAGGGTTCCTCGCATTGGTGAATGTACGCAGCGAGGTGATACAATCACAGAAATCGTCAATGTTGAAGTCATTGAGGAAGTAGAGCTAAAGGAAACAACAATAAAAGCATGAAGTGGTTAAGAAGAATATTTAAATGGATTAAGATTACACCTGAGCATGAGGAGTTTTGTCCTCATTGTGGTTATTACTGTACTGGCAAAACAATACATTGTACAAAAGGATTGAAATGAGTAAAGGAAGTGAATCAGATTTTAATATTTGGCGAGTGAATAAGCAGAAACAGCCTAACACCGATTTTAAGAAAGAACACCTTGGTGATTGGTCGCTAGAATTACAAAAATTTAGAATAAAGGAACCATTGAAGAAAAAGCGTTGGTGGCCTCATGGCGTAGTAAGGTTAAAGATCAAATTGTAAAATGAGAAAATTCAAACCATTTCAAATAAGGTGGAAAGAAGCTTTAGGCAAAGCAGAATGCCCATACCTTTATAGATGGACCTTTATTTTTTTCAATTACACTGTTAGAATACATCATTGGATCAGATCAGATGATAATAGGTATTTTCATGATCATGCTTGCAATCTTATTTCAATTATACTAAAAGGAAGGTATCATAATGTAGTGCCTTTGGATGATAATAATCCAGATGTTACTAATTGCAGGAAGATTGAAGCTAGGGCTTGGAGACCTTGGTACGCAAAAGCAACAGCGAAGCATTATTTGCAAATACCTAAAGAAGGAGCATGGACTTTACTTTTGCAAGGACGACCATATCATAAATGGGGCTTCTACGTGAATAGCCATAAATGGAGACCATTAAGATATTTTAGTAAATTTGGAGTGATACAAGATGAAAACTACAGCGGGTAGCTCAGCGGTAGAGCGTCCATTTAGTTCGTGTTGGTTGTGTACAGGCCATATCGAGCGAACATGTGGAAGGTCGGTAAAGAGAGTTTGTTGGTCCAATCTTTGGTTCGATTCCACCCCTGCTGATTAGAAAAGTTCTTTATAATTATTTAGGAACAGCATGTGAGTACAACTTTTGAGGCATTAGCTACAACAGTCACCAAGCCAGCTAAAGAAGTAGAAAGTAAGGCTCTGTGGCTTAAGACGAATCCCGTTCTGTCTGAGGATAGAACCCTAATTAGAGGAGGGATGTGGCATCACCAGAGAGCTTTCTGGACGCTCCCTAACTTCATTAAAGGTCTTGTTGGGGGTTATGGAAGCGGCAAGACTAATGTTGGCTCTAAGAGGGTCATAGCGTCCGCTCTAACCAACGCCCCTGCCCCTGTAGCTGTTATCAGTCCTACTTATAAGGTAGCTAGAGAAACCACTATATTGACGATCTGCGAGCTTTTAGCAGGTAAGCAAACAATCTTTGGAAGAAGTGAATTATGGTGGAAGTTTAACAAAACTGCTCATGAATTTAAAATTCGTTTTAGAGGACGGGAAGCTAGAATACTTATTTATTCAGGTGATAACCCTCTTGGTCTTCGTGGGCCTAACTTAGCTGCTGCGTGGATTGATGAACCGTTTATCCAAGACAGAGAAGTGTTTATGCAAATGATCGCCCGTGTTAGACATCCTGAGGCTGTTTTAAGTGAAATTTTATTGACTGGAACTCCAGAAAGTTTAAATTTCGGTTATGAAATTTGTGAAGGTGATGAAAAAGAAAACTATGATATTGGATATATTACTGCTAGCACAAGAGCAAATAAAGTATTATTACCAGGCTATGTAGAGAGATTGGAAGAAGCTTACACAACTAAAGCTGCTGAGGCCTATATTGATGGTGGCTTTGTAAACATGTCTGAAGGTATGGTGTTCTATGCTTTCAATCGGTTTGAGCATTGCCAAGAATTAGAGATACCAGAGGGGATACAATTGGGTTGTGGTATGGACTTCAATGTTAATCCTATGGCTATGATTGTTTTTTGGCGTGCTGGTAATCATATGCATTTCGTAAAAGAGTACCAATTACCTAATGCGGACACAGAATTTGCTTGTGAGGTACTTAGGGAAGAATGGGGAGATCGTCTTACAACTATATATCCTGATGCTACTGGGGATGCAAGAAAAACTGCTGCTCCTGGCGGTAAGACAGATTTCTATTACATTCGTAAAGCCGGGTTTGATATTCAAGCTAAATCCACAAATCCAAAACGTAGAGATTCTTACAATGCTGTGAATGGTAAGTTTAAACCTAAGAATGGTGAATTCAGTTTATCAATAAGTAAAACAGGCTGTAAGAAGTTGAAAGGTTTCCTACTTCAGTATAGTTATGAGTTGATGAATAAGCAGGAAAAGATGAGCCATCTACTTGATGCGTTCCGATATCCTGTGACTTATTTGTTCCCAGTTGATGGCGATATGGCCAGAACAGCACGTCTTACAGGATTTTAATTAGAAGGAGTTAGAATAAGATGAAACGTAGAAATTTTTTAAAAAGTGTGCTTGGTGGAGTTTTAGTTCCTGTAGTAGTAAAAGCATAGCCAGTACCAGTAGTAGGAGAATTGAAAGAGTATCCAAAGAACAGACCTGTTGAGGATGTTGGCCTGTTGGTAGGGGGGACTACTGGCCCCTATGTTTTGAAAGACTATAATGGTGCAGAATAAAAGTATTATATACATTTTGCTCATGAGGTAGGTGGCAAAGATTCTTTGCGTGTATCAATGGTGGTTCAAGGGAATTTATAGTGCATAAGATAAGTAACATCATAAGGTTGGCTAAAATAAATAAAAACCTTTATACTTAACATAATTTCACTATAATAAAATAGAAAAATACCAGTTTTAGATTCAAGGAGTTTTTATATGCCAGTTACTGATACCCATCCAGACTATGATTTATTCTACCCATTATGGCGGAAGTGCAGACTAGCTATTGAAGGTGAAGACGCTGTAAAGGGTGCAGGTACCTTTATTCTACCAAAAATGGGTGGCATGGATACGACTGAGTATAATGCTTATAAAGAGCGTGCCATGTTCTTCACGGCTACCTATAGAACGGTTAAGGGGCTTGCTGGTACGGTGATGCGTAAGCCGCTAACGTATGAAGGCATAAAAGAAGATGATGAGATTTTGAAAAAGGCTGGGGTGAATGGCGAGTCTTTTAATAGCATTGCATATAAAGGAACTGAAGAAAACCTAGGAGTAGGTAGGGTTGGTTTTCTAGTTGATGCTCGTGAGGGGTCACAAGAGCCTTATGTAGCCACATACAAAACAGAGGATATTACTAATTGGCGTTATGCTGATATTGATGGGCGCAAAAAACTAATAATGGTAACTTTGAGGGAGGAGTACGAGCAATATGATGAGGATGATTACTTTAAAGTAGAAAAGAAAACACAATATCGAGTATTAAAACTTATGCGTCCAGGAACTTCTAAAGATGAGGATGCAGTGGAAATACCTTCTGCTATTGGTGAGACAGGATTAGTTTATGTCCAGGAAGTTTGGCGAGAATCTACGGGTGAAGATAAAGTAGCGACTTGGGAAGTAGCTTCGATAACGTATCCCACTATGGCCGGTAATAGACCTATAGATTTCATTCCCTTTGAAATAGTGGTAGCTGATCCAGCGTCTACGGAGCTTGATAAAAGTCCTGTGCTTGATCTTACCAATATTAATATGAGCCATTATAAGACTTCTGCTGATCTTGAGCATGGGAGGCATTTTACTGCTTTGCCAACTCCTTGGACAGCGGGCTTTGAAGCACCAAAAAATGGTAAGTTGCAAATAGGTGGTTCTACTGCTTGGATATCTGATAACGCTCAAGCAAAAGCGGGCTATCTTGAGTTTTCTGGTGAGGGATTAGGGAGCCTTGAAAGGGCGCTAACTGAGAAAGAAAAATTAATGTCTGTTTTGGGGGCTCGTCTACTTGAGCAGCAAACGTTAGATAGTGAGGCAGCTGAAACAGTAAAATTAAGGCATCAAGGTGAAGGAAGTGTTTTACTATCTATCGCTCTTTCAGTGCAAGGTGGTATGAATACGATACTTAATTGGATGCTGCTTTGGAAGTCAGAGGCTAAAGAAGCTGTGGTTTCCATTAATAAAGATTTCAATGTGGTCCATATTGATCCTACTATGGTACAGCAATTGATGTTGGCTTTACAAACTAATTCTATAAGTTGGAATACTTGGTTTTATAATTTGAAGAAGGGTGAGGTAATACCACCTGATATAACTGCGGAAGATGAAATGAGCCTTATTGAAAGCAATCCAAATAACCTTGGTATTGGTGGAATTGAAGAAGACGAATTATGAGATTAACAAAATGGTTTTTAGATTTATTTATAGGCAGAAATGATCCTGTTTATTACTGCAAAGTGTATAAAGATATGGGATGTGCTGATGTAGATGGGTTTTTATGTGATATGAAAACTTGCATTATTCTCAAAGAATATAAAGAGATGTTGGAAGGAACTGAAGAAGAAAATGTATAGTTAACTATTAAGGGCTTTATTATGTTAGATGTAAAGAAACAGGCTAAATTAGAACAAGAGATAGCAGAGGGATCAGAGTTTCTACCTCGTATATGGCGTGGCTTATTTAATGGGTGTATAAAAGAAAAGTTCACAGAGCAGCAAGCTATGGAGTTGGTAAAAACTTATATCATAGCAAAGTAAAAGGGCTGAAAACTATGAAAGCAATAATATTTGATATTGATGGAACATTGTCCTTGGTTGGTGAACGAGCTAAGTATCTTCAACAATCACCAAAGGATTGGGATGCTTTCTACGAAGCCTGTTATCAGGATGAATCTAATAAGCCTATCGTGGCTTTGTATAAGAATCTTTATTGTGTTAGAGAAATATATAAGACTAAATTTATTTTACTTACTGGAAGGCGAGAAAATACTAGGGATATGACTAACGAGTGGTTGTGGTTTCATAAAATAGGCTATGATATGCTCTTGATGCGACCTGATGGTGATTTTAGACCCGATACAGAAGTGAAACCAGAGCTTATCAAGGGTCTTGGAATTATAGACCCTATAATTTTCGAAGATAGAAATAGCATGGTACAGAAATGGCGTAGTATGGGGCATACCTGCGTACAAGTGGCTGACGGGAATTTTTAAAAGAGGCTGAAGACTATGGAAATAATCAAGCAATCTTGTGAATTTCTAGATATGACAAAGGACGTTCTGCGTACTATTGAAAAGGCGGGAAGAACTTGTTATAAAAGCGAGGGTATGATAACAGAAGGGTCCTCCATTGAATTTGTAAGAAAGTTGATTAAGCGTGGACATGAAGCTATGATCGAGCATGCCTACGCTTCCTATCGATTTATAACAGATCGTGGTGTTACTCATGAGATTGTTCGTCATAGATTATTTTCTTTCGCTCAGGAAAGTACGCGTTATTGCAATTATTCTGGTGGTGTAACATTTATACGCCCTTTTTGGATTGCTTGTAATTTAGGTGAGTATGGTAAAGATAATTTGACTTATTTTGGTAAAGATCCTGATCAATATTGGTTTGTAAGTATGGCCCACGCCGAAGAGTCATATATTAAGCTATTAGATCTTGCATGGACTCCTCAGCAAGCAAGATCAGTATTACCAAATGGCTTAAAAACTGAAATAGTAGTGACAGGTAATTTTCGTGAGTGGAGGCATTTCTTTAAACTGAGGACAGCTAAAACAGCTCATCCACAAATGAGGGAAATTGCAATTGAGTGTTTTAAAGATTTTCAAACAAGGTGCCCTGTTATTGTTGAGGATATAGAGATATGAAAACTACAAGAAGAAAGTTTATGCTTGGGCTTGCTGGTTTAGGTACAGTAGTAGTTTCTGGTGAAGTATTGGGGGCTGAAAAAGAATTTATTAATGATAAGATAAAAATCCACTGTAAAAGGATAAGGAATAATTGTCAGCACTTTATAAATTTTGAAGTTGAGGTAGAGGCTAATAATTTAGAAGTTGGGGAGTATTTCTATATTCAGCCTAACAATGATTGGAAGTCTCATTTGTTTAAAGTTATCTGTTTGGAGTACCAGGATGGTACAGAGCAAATTGAAACTTCTCAAAATCATGAAGAGGTCGAACTTTCTAAAAAGAATCGTACTACGGATTTGAATAGATTTTTTGATGTATATAGTAAGAAATATATAAGTGCTGAGATAGTAAAAGCAAAAGAAGAGTATCGTTTTTGGTCAATATAAGATAACTAAGGTTTAAAACTATGAACAGAAGAAAGTTTTTCAGAAATATATTACCAGCAATACTACTTCCATCAGCAGTTAAAGCAGTAAAGCCAGAACCAGGGAAAGCAGAACCAGCTTATAGAATTAAGTTACAGGTTGTTGGTTCCGTTGCAGAAGTGACTATTGAAGGATCTAATTTGCAGGGGAAAGAATTAGAAGCTGTAGAATGCATGCTACGCAGAGCGAGAAGGCAGATAAGAGATAATGTCTATATGATACATAGTACGGAGATTGCAATTGAAAAAGAGATTAAGCGGTAAATATAGATGCCAAGAAACATACATCGTGGTGAGTGCCTTGTTGAAATAAAGGCAGGCCCTAATCTTGTTCTGCTAACTGAACTAATTACCAAACTTACAGAAGTTTGTGAAATGATACCAGAATGGCAACAATATGAAGCAGGTCCAATACTAAAAGAAATGGAAGTTATAATTCAAAAGATGTTTAGGTAAATACAAATGCCAGTTGAAGAAATACAAGATGGTTTTATAAGTCACGGATTAAATTTAAACGCCTTCACGAATAAGGAAGCGGATGCGTTGAAGGTTGTTTTCTCAGATTTGAGTAAAGATCTTTCTGATCAAATACATGACTCAGAAATAGCTCAGATGACCTATCGAAAAAGGAAGCTAGCAATACTAAAGAAACAAGCTGACTTAACTGTCGATACTGCTTATAATAAAATGTATGAAAATCATTCTGATGTATTGGTAGGGGTAACTCTAAACGAGTCAGAAGAATCTAAGTTAATCATGAATGACGCTTTGGGTGTAGAGGCAATGACCACAACCATTTCTCCTGCTCAAGCTGTGAGGATAGCGAATAACACTCTTATTCAAGGTGAGGTAAATAAGAAGTGGTGGAGCAGCCAGACAGTGAAGACTAAGAATAATTATCTTAGAGAAGTTCGTATGGGTATGTTGGCTGGCGAAACAACCGACGACATAGCCCGTAGAATCGCTGGACGGTTCACAGGGACCTATGAGACCGTTAAGCTGAAAAACGGCAAGACGCGACGTATAGGTAAGCGATCTGGGGGTGTTATGCAGACATCCTTCAGAAATGCTGAGGCTTTAGTGCGAACTTCAGTCCAAACAGTAGCAAATGAGGCTAGGTTACAAACTTTTAAAGAAAATGATGATGTAATTAAAGGTATGGAGTTGATAGTTACGCTTGATGGAAATACTACTGAGATTTGTATATCGAGAAGTGGTGGCGCTTGGAATTTACAAACTGGTGAACCTCTTCCTGATTCAGCAGTCAATATCAGCTTCCCTGGTGCTCCTCCTTACCATTGGAGGTGCTTTATTGATCCTGATACACCTATATATACTGATCAAGGTTGGAAAAGAATAGTTGATATAGAAGTTGGAGATTTTGTTCTAACACACAAGGATAGATTCAGAAAAGTAACAGAGCTTTTAAATACACCGAATCAGATGCCAGAAGTAATGGAAATATCTGTGGAGCTATATTATGGAGATATAACACAGCTAATTATTACTGTTGATCACCCTGTTATGACTAATCATGAATGGAAGGCATCAAAGCTTATTGAGGTTGGTGATACTCTTACTTGGTTTATTGATGCTGATAGAGTAGTAATTCAATCTGAAGTTATATCAATAAGTAAGAGACAAATAGTAATACCAACTACGCTATATAATTTTGCAGTAGAAGAAGATGAAAGCTATATTGCAAAAGGGTTTGTTGTTCATAATTGCAGATCAGCACTTCTACCTGTTGTAAAAGCATGGGATGAATTAGGCAGCAAGGCATTGGCAAAGTTTAAAGAAGCGCCAAAGGGAATGCGGGCTTCAATGGATGGTCTTGTCCCTGCGGATCTAACTTATAGTGATTGGTTGAGAAGGAAAGAAGTAAAAGATCCTGGATTTGCTGATAAGGTACTTGGTAAAGGAAAAGCTAAGTTATGGAGAGAAGGGAAAATAACAACTCAACAATTAGTGAATGCTAGTGGGAAGCCATTTACTTTAGCGGAGTTGAAAAAGAAGACGGAAAAACAGGTATTTGTTCCAAAAGTAAAAGCAAGGAGTGAGAAAGTCTGGCTTGCTAGTTTAGATGATAGCCAAAAAACTATTATTAAGAATTACAGTAGTGGTGGCTATCGTGATTACATAAATGCCCAACAAATGGCAGGGTCTTCCAAAACACTAACAAAGTATCAAAACTTAGCTTTGAAAAGAGCCGGTATTATGGAAGATGCTATTGAGAGTCATCCTGTTGTAGATAAAACATTACATAGGGGATTGGCATTTGATAAAGGGGCAGCAAGTCAAGGAAATTTCAATAAGGTTTTGGCTAAATATAAGAAAGGTAGTAAGGTAGAATTTGATCAGCTTTCTTCTTTTTCTTCTGATAGAGACACAGCTTTGTATGAATACGCGCAACTTAATAGCAGTGGTGTTGATTCAGTACTTTTTAGCGTAAAAGGAAAATTATCTCATGCTGCTGAGATCAGTGATTTGGCCGTATTTGCTTCAGAAAAAGAAATTGTTTTAAATTCTAAGCAAAGATTGCTCGTTTCTAATGTAACTAAAAAGAAAATAAAGGGTCATACAGTACACGTTATTGATTTAGAGGCTGTAGAGTAATGCGAAGTAGTTATCTACATTTTCAATTAGGCTTACAAAAATTATGTAATATATATAATTTTTATGTTATTTCAGTTGACTATTATGCCGATATACTATATAATAGGGTAGTAAAGAAAGAAGTTAATAACGTTTTTGAAAGGACAAGAAGATGAGAGTTTATACAGCAGAAGCATACACAGGAAGATCAATTGGTAATAGTTTCATGCATCGTCAAGGAGTGCAGATTGTTTGTACTGATTCAGTAACAGGTAAAAGAAAGTATTTTCCTGGGTCAAACAGTCCCTGTGAAAAGTTGGGATGGTTTGCTGAGCATTATAGATCCGGTATGAATAAGTATGATTCTGGCCAATTCCATGTGCTGATGCAAAAAGCTCAGTATCGAGCTGCTAAGTATAATCTTGACGTTGATATGACAGGAGAAGTTATTTAATATGAATACCAGATACAAATTATTGGAACCTGACATGACTTCTTATCAAGGTTTTCTATGGGAAACTGGCAAGACTTACAATTCTGGTGGAAAAGGAGCTTTGGGAGGTCCTGGTTGGTTCTACTGTCATAGTACCCCGCAAGTATCTGTACTCTTAAATCCTATTCGTGCTAACAGGAAAGGGACGCAACTATGGTCTTGTGATGCTTCTGGTACTACTTCAGATTTAAAAGGAGTAAAGCAAGGATGGCAAAAGGTAACGCTTCTTAAGCAAATACCTAAACCTACGTTTACAATAAAACAAATCCTTACTTTTGGGTATAAATGTTTGAGTGCTATTAAAGGAGAGTATTTAAGGGAACTTGATCAGTTGAGTAAAAGTGATGATCATGATTATGTTCACTACAGCGTAGCCCAACTAATCATCCAAGCGGCTTACCATGAAGAATTTAATGTTGATATAAGAAATATAGCTGATAATTTATAGGGGCTTTATAATGAATAAAGACAACGACAAAGACAAAAAGAAGTTTTTAGCTGACTATAAGGATCGTATGACAAATTCTTCTTTATTCCACACAACTGTAGTTGAAAAGGGTAAACCAGTAGAGGGTGAGATTGATATTAGAGATGTGGAAGCGGAGGACGTGAGTATTGAAGACTTCTGGAAAGAGCATGGATAAGAAGTAAAAATAAAGATTACTATAATTTTTGGTAGCTACAAGGACAAGATAGTGTCCTTGTAGCTATTTTTAATTGTCAAGGAACAAGAAATAAACAAAAGAAGAAGCCAAGGGCTGTACCTTGCTTCCGAGAAGCAGTTTAGATTTAGGAGTTACAAAAGATGTTAAAAAGATTAGTAAAATCTCTCGAAGAGGTAGATGAAAAGTATCATGATTTGTATGAGGCTGATGGTGATAACGGATTTATCCTGAAAACGGATGACAAGGATTATAAAGCTCAATTAGATGAGTTCCGAAATAATAACAGGGTACTCTTTAATGACAAAGCAGCTATGGAAGAAAATCTTGCTAAGTTCAAAGATATGGACCCTGCCAAGTATGAAGAAGCTATTAAGGCTTTGGACGTATTGAATCAATATGAAGAAAAGCAACTGCTGAAGGATGGTAAATTGGAAGATGTTCTGAGTATCCGCACCAAGGCTATGCAAGCTGATTACGATACTCAAATTACAGCTCTTCAGTCCGCCGTCAAAGACGCAATTGGACAAAAAGAGAAGTATCAGGGTCAACTAGGGTCTTTGCGTGTTGAAGCCATAGCAACAAAAGCATTATCCACAGTGGGACGTTTGCGAGCCGCAGCTACCACAGATGCTCTAAGTCGGGCAAACGCTACCTGGAAGCTTGGAGACGATGGTAGGATTACAGCTCATGTTGATGGCAAGGCTGCTTATGGTCTTGATGGAGAAGCTTTGACACCTGATGAATGGGCAAAGAATCTTCTTAAGTCTGCTCCTCATCTGTTTGAAAAAGGAACTGGTGGCGGCAGTGAAGGAAGTTCAAACAATAGCAACAACCATAGCCAAGATCCTAAAGTTATCAATAGGAATGATATCAAAACCTTTGGTTTGAATCTTGAAGATATTGCCAGTGGCAAAGTAACTGCTGTGTAAAACTTTGTTTTTTATGAATTCTGTATAATCAATTAGTATAAAATAAATTGTTTATTTTGAAAGGAAATGAAGATGAAGAAACTACTTATTGTGGTTGCAGTATTGATGATGTGTATGCCAGTGTTGGCAGATGTATCGTTTGTGTTCGGGGACAGCTTCTCTGGAGTGGAGGTCGGTAAGCGACTTGGTTTTGCTGAAGTTGGGACCGTAGCTGCGGTGGATTATTTTGGTGGTGGTAATAGTCTCAGCTATATGGATATTGACACCGGAGGGTACCTTATTGGGCCAAATCTTAAGTGCCACTTTACGCCAAAGGACTGTATCATAGATCCATTTATAGCGGCATCGTGGTTATTTCGGAATGGTAAGGTTGGAGTTCATGATGGTGAAGTGACATATGAAGCAGGCATAATGGTTAAGGTATGGAATAGCTTGTCAATAGGCGCATCATATCTCAAGTCTGATGATCTTCCTGAAGATGACTATATAATGCTTCGCGTATCTCCGTGGCAGTTCTAATATTTTTTATGATGAGGGTCTCGCTGGATATGAACGTCCAGTGAGACCTTTTGAAAGAAGAAAGATTATGCGATACATATTATTGATAATGTTGTGTTTTGGTGGATTGTTATTTGGTTCTCCCGGTCAATTTTTTGTTTGCGATGGAGTTATTGCTACGCCCTGTGTTGTGATGATAGACGCTAATGACATGATTATCGTTATAGATCCAAATTGCATTACAGACGAATCAATTAAGCTGTTGTGTAGTTCAGGGCGGGTTTGTGCTGTTCGCGGCCATATCTGGGAGGAGACGCCTGTAGTTGATTATTACCCCCAGTGGTTTTATAGCATTGATACTCTGTGTAGCACTCCAACCGGTATAAATGATGGATGTAGTTCTTATTCTGGTCCTACCCGTACTTGCAAGCTGTGTGGCTTGATGCAAACTAAGGTTGAGGTCTGGAAGTAATGGAGTGGCCGCCAATTAGGGAGCAATTGATAAGCTTATCCGAACATAAGGATGTCAAAAATTTCATAGAAGAGCATGACAGAAGAGAACGCAGGCGTTTCTTTGAAATGGAGATTAGATTGACGCGAATAGAAGAAATACTTAAACGGTTGCAAAAATGAAAATTCAAGCTAAAAGAGTTGTTCGAAATGGCCGTAAGTGTTTTGAGATTGTGAAGTTTGAGGCTCGAACCGAGACTCCAGGTGGGTACACTATGGGCTACCCCCATTGCGTTATTGGTGCAGTTGGCCGGAAGCCTACTATGTTCATAGCTAATGGTGGCAAGCTATCTAATATGGGCGGGGATGCTAATACTATGGTTACCTTGAGTCCTGGTGATATATTACAAGAGGCCAAGCTTGGTTGGATACTGGCGATCGTCGCTCGTTGTGGTCGTTATTTTGCTTTGATGAGTAAAGGTGAGAAGGCTAGACTTGAAGCTGAGTGGCATGGAGACGTGGAAATCAGTATATAGAGTTGGAGGACGTATAAATGAAAATCATAAGGGTAATTTATTATAGAGCTGAAAGAGATGGTCATATTAAAGATGATGCCATAGCGTGGTGGACTGGATTATTTAATTGGGGTACAGGCCCTTATGCTCATACAGAAATTTGTCTTCCAGATGAAGAGTGCAATTTTGATAAAGGTTTGTGTTTTACAAGCACTATGAGAGGTGAAGCTAAGGGTTTGGTTTCCCGTAGTACTTTAGATGTAATAAAATACCCAGAACGTTGGGATTATATGGAAATAGAGGTTGATGATAATCTTTTACGTGATGCTCTATGGATGGCTAGGATGCTGGTGAAATATAATCAGGGTTATGATAGGTTAATGATAGCCAGTTTCTTCTTTCCTGTTCGTTTTGGTAGTCCTGGTAAAATGATATGTTCTGTGTTTGTACAGATTTTCTTATTCTGGTGTGGTGTGTTTAACAAGCGATTCGATTGGTCTCCTAGAAGATTAAGTGCTAGGCTGGCAACAAAAGGGTATGAAATTAAACATTGGTAATGTTACCGGAGGAGCGTGCTATGTATTCTTGTGGTAAAGAATACAAGATACTGTGAAAGATAACTTATTTTGACGTTACTACTTTTAATGTTGCAAAAAGAAAGACAGCTCCTCCGGTAGATTTTTATGGATGATTTTATTACAATCAAATGTTCAATATGCGGTGAAGAGTTTAAGATAGATAGAGATCTTTATTCTTCTTTTGGCCCTAATGCTAACAGAAATGCAATAGCAAATGGTTATTCTGGAAATATAGGGCCTGCCCATTTTGATATTGAGATTGGTTCTCAAACTGATCTATGTCCACAATGCTCTTTTAATGTGGCTACATCTGCTATTTGGTTCTGGGCACAGCAAGAGGATTTATACGTTAATCTTCCAACAGATTTAGAAACAGGGCAAACAGAAGAAGGCATTCAAGCAGGGGTAGATAACATGCTTGAGTTTCAAGAGACTGTGGGTGGTATAATAGATAGGGTAGTAGGAGATTCCAATACTCAGAGAAAACAGTTAGTCAGTATAATAGCTTTAGTAACAATATTGTCTTTTATAATTACAATGACCAGTTTGTTAAGCCAGTAGGTGGAAGAATGGTAGGTTCAAAAAAAAATGCAGAATATGTAGTAATGAAAAAGTTGAGCGATACGCTGTGAATGGGAAGAATGAAATGTATTTATGTAGTATTCATAAAGGTCATCTTTTTTCAGAAATATGCGTTGATAATAAACCAGAAGCTGGATTAAAAAGATTTTTAAAAGTCTATAATATTGTATTGCTTTAAAAAGAGAGAATAATGGAAGATACAATTATTGGTAGGGTTAAAAAAATTCTTAATGTTTTGCGTAAAAATAACATACTTGCTTTTTTGCAACCTCGTAGCCTATCAGCAGCTCTTTTTCAAGCTAAGTTAAATGAGAAATGCTATGGCAAAACAGGATGGTGCTTTGTTAAACGATCTGAATCGCTTCAATTGCCTGTCACTATTACATATGGTACAAATAAGGAGGAAGTGGATGTTACTACGGTAGGCAATAAAGTTGTTAAAGCTGCAAACCATGAATTTTGTTTCTGCCGTATAATACATAATAGAAGTAAATGTCGTATTGAGATTAGGTAAGGACTGAATAAATGCATAGAAACAAATTAAAGAAATCTTTAGGCACGATGGAAAAGATTCATTTCTACGTTTTCACCCCACACAATGCTTTATTCAAAATAAATAGAAATGATAAAGCAGAATGCCGGATAATTACATGCTCTAGAAAAGATGATTGTGAGGTTTACGCTAGAGGTGAGTGTATATTGAAGAAAGTCTTTGGTGGTGGTGGTTGCCAATATGGAAGACATTCTACCACTGTTGGCTTTACTAAGAAGGCAAGGGGTTACTCTGGTTGGATAAATAAGAAAAAGAAAGAGAACGAAGGAGTACCTTTTTTAGATATTCCTACTACCAAAGTAGCTATGATAGGTGAGTATGTGTATTTACCTTATGCTCATATGGATATGAATAAAGAAATCAATTTCAAGGGTCAGCTTGTTTTGGCTACTGAGTTTAAAACACAGAAATGCATAGATTCAATTCTGTGTTTTCATCCACAAACTTTGTTTTTTAATGGAGAGATAAGGGATTACCAAGATAAGTCCATACCCCCTGTTTAAGCTACATTTAAAAGAGTGTATGCCAGATGTTTTTGATAGGTTCATAGGTGGTGAGCTAGAAAGCGTTTCTCAGGTGGGCAGAAAGGCTTATGTATCTTCTCTTAAAAATGGGGCTGTTCTTGAGAAGAAGGGCAAAGATATTACGTACACTATGGAAGATGGCTGGCTTGTTTCAACCAATCATAGGGAGCTATTTGCTTTTGTTGAGTATGACGAAATAGAATTGAGATTAAAACCGAAAGATGGAGCTACGGTTGAAATAACAAATGATAATCAAGTTGATTCTGATACTAAATATAAAGATTAAATAATATGAATATTCTGAATTTCTTTTCATCACCTCCTCCGCAACAGACAGGAGTTCTCACTTCCTACTACACGCTAACAGCTCCTGTCTGTTTATTTTATTTTATTTTAAGGATTAAGATATGGAATACCTATTAAGCTTATCGTCAGAAGCATTAGTTGAGGAGGAGCGCGTAAGGGCTGTTTACTATGAGTTGTTGGGTAAGGAGGAACATAAACATGATTGGCAAGAAGCTCCTGGTGATTGTCATTGGTATACATGCGTAAATTGTGGTATAGGTACTGCTTCACCTAATCAATGCATGCCATGCACGTTTGAGTTTGGTCCTATATTAGGTAGTGCAGCTGATATAGCTTTTACGATGCGTGGTGCTTGTAAGCCAAATGAATATTTAAAATCTTTGATTAAAGTTATGCCCCATTGTAGTATGTTATGTATGGCAACAGCGGAGCAGATGATAATTGCTACTGTTTTTAGTCTTTGAGGTAAATAAGTGAAGCAAGGAACAATTAGTATAGGATCTGGAGAGTACAAACCAACTCATAGTATGTTTTTGGAAAGATGTAATAATGAAACTTAGCATATTGGTTTGTACATTGAAGGCCCGTCATGTGATGTTTGCTAAATTAGCTGCTGACATACAAAGTCAGATAAAAGATAAAAAAGAAGTGGAATTATTATACTTTTCTGATCGGGGAGGCTTATCAGTAGGATGGAAAAGACAAGAGTTATTAAAGCAAGCTTCAGGTGACTATATTTGTTATGTTGACGACGATGACAAAGTATCTGATTTCTATGTAAGGGATATACTAGAAGCTATAAAACCAAGGCCTGATTGTGTAGGGCTTGAGGGTGTTCTTTGTCGTAAAGGGCAGAAAGATGCTACTTTTATACACTCTTTACAATGCACTCGTTGGCGAGAAACTAAGGGCGTTTTCTATCGAACGCCAAATCATCTAAACCCAGTAAAGAAGGGAATAGCTTTGCAAGCTGGGTTTAAAGATTTAAGGTATGGGGAGGATAGACTTTACTCAGAAGCTATTTATCCATTATTGAAAAAAGAGGTTATGGTAACAAGTCCGCTTTATTATTATTATCCAGGAGCAAGCCAATGAGAATTTTGTTTAAATATGCTACAAGGCAAAGGCCTCAGTGGTGTTTAAAAACGTTAGCAACATATTATAAGATGATATCAGGGAGGCATGATTGTTCCTTTGTTATGACAATTGATGCTGATGATGCAACTATGACCAATAATGCTATGCTATCACGTTTATCTATGTTTCCAGATTTAACTTTATTTTCAAGTGACCATGAAAATAAAATTGATGCAATAAATGATGATATCCCTGAAGATGGTTGGGATGTTTTGATTATTGTAAGTGATGATATGGTGCCTGTTGTTGAGGGGTTTGATGATATCATTGCTAAGGATATGGAGAAGTACTTTCCTGCTTATGATGGCGCTTTGCATTATAATGATGCTTTGTATGGAAAAAATAATACTATCACATATTCGATAATGGGCGTCAACCTGTATAAAACTATAGGGTATGCTTATCATCCTGATTACAAAAGTATTTATTGTGATAATGAATTTACCGCAGTGGTAAGGAAAATGGATAGTTATAGGTACGTTGACAGAGTGCTTGTAGAGCATCAGTGGTGTGGGTTTGATTCTCCAGATGCATTGTGTAAAATCAATGATGCAAAAGGAAGAACGGATAGTGATACCTACAGAAAGCGTATGCAGGCTGGGTATCCGAAGAACTCAATTTTTGTGAAAGGGCCAGTAGTATGAAGATCTTAGAAAGTGTTTTGATTAAAAGATTTAAATGCGGTTATGAATTGCGGTCAGAATTGTGGAGTATCGCTTTAGGTGAGGAACCTACGAAAATGATAGCAGCCTATACACCTAGTGGTGATTATATTGGGAATAGTAAGGTTGCCTACAGGCTCGTAGTGAAGCGTGGTATTCAACCTCAAAAGGTAAGTAAGAACCATTGCGTATGCTCAATTGGATATTCAATTAAAGACGGTAAATGGTACGGATGGAGCCACAGGGCTATTTATGGTTTTAAAATTGGTTCAACTTGTAAGTCAGGAGATTGTCATTACAGACCGAAAAACAAGCAAGATTTTCGTGAGGATTGCCGTAGATTTTGGACAGAACCTTCACATCAGGATGTTAAGGCTGCTTATGTTAAAGATTGGAAGGAAGGTGATGGTAAAGCAGAGTCCGGTGTTTATACAAGTTGGGTTTATGCCGATACTGTAAAAAATGAGAAGGTACGTGTTACTGTTTCTGGTGCATTCTCAGTATACCCAGAAGAGTTTGGTAAAGGTGCATGGACCGCTAAAACAACAGCAGATGCAAAACAGATGGCAATAGATTTTGCTGATAATGTTTCGTAGAGAAGGGTCAATAGTATGAAACTAAGTATAATGATAACGGCTATCTCAAATCGCATTGAATTGTTCAGTGACTTACACAAAACATTAATAAAACAAGTTACACCTGAAGTTGAAATTTTAACAGCGTGTGACTATGAATCAACGGATACTGATAGGGTATCTCGTGGTGGAGGAGCCAAGCGGAATAATCTTTTGAAAGCTGCTACTGGTGATTACGTAGTTTGGATTGATGACGATGACCTAGTGCCGGATTATTTTGTTGCAGAGATTCTAAAAGCAATTGAAAGTAAGCCTGATTGTGTTGGATACTGGAATGAGTGCCATTTAACCGAAGGAGGCAAAACTACTATTCGATTAGCAAAGCATTCCAATTCTGTAGATGAATGGGGTGAAGAAGATAAAATCTATTTAAGATCAATCACTTTCTTAAATCCTGTAAGACGTGATATCGCAATTAAGTTTCCATTTGATGGTACTTATACTGCTGATTATGAACAATCTAAACTGATGAAGCCCTATTTACATAAAGAAGTGTTTATTGATAAAGTTATGTATATTTACTATCCAGTTGGATCTAGACAATTATGAGTAAACTATGGCGTTGGTTTGGATTATCACATGCTTCATTTCTTACGCTTCCAAGAGTGCTTATGCACGCTATGCCTGAAGAGTGGCAAGATAAAATGACTGTCTTGCTAGAAGAATATGATAATACTTTTACAAATCAGCCAGACATAGGAACGCGGGTCCAAATAACTCAAAATGGTAAATTGGTAAAAACACCAGAATGGCTCATTAATTATAGACATCCTGATAAATTAACTATTGAAGAAGTAAAGAATAAGGAGATTGATGATGTTTAAAGCCAATAAGGTTGTACTTGAATGTAAGGAAACTTCTGAATTCTTTTTCAGCACCCCATTGAACAGGGTGACTAAGGCTTTGTTTATTAAGCGTATACATGCCCTACGTTCAGCTTTAAGCTTGTTTGAAACTGAGTTGAATACCTTGGCAGGGGTTAAGTGATGATAAGCATCTTGATAAATTAATGGTAAACGCAACAAAAGAATGAAAGGTATAATTAATGTACAGTCAAGGTAATGAAGAGAAATGGGTATTGGATCATTTCGGCAGTCAGATAGGCTCATTTCTAGATATTGGGGCTTATGATGGGAAGTGTATGAGCAATACCCATGAACTAGCTTTACGTGGTTGGCCTGGTGTCTGCGTAGAGCCGTCTCCCTCTGTGATTAAAGCCCTGTTGAACCTATATAGGGGTAACGCCAAGGTTCAGGTAATTAACACCGCTATAACCAAGGACAGTGGATTAATGGTTCTGCATGATGCCAATGGGGACCTAATCTCAACTTTAGATGACGCCCATAGAGATGTGTGGGCAAAGCAGGGCGTTCCCTATGCTGATGTATTAATAAAAACTACCACTATGCAAGAATTGCTCACACATTGTGGTCATGAATTCACTTTTATAAATCTTGATGTGGAAGGGATGAATTGGGAACTTTTTGTAGAGCTGCCTTTACAAAATCTTACAAAGTGCGCTGCTATGTGTATTGAGTTTGACGGTAAAACACCAGTGAAGGAAAATATGATAAAAAGAGCTGCTGAGCATGGCTATAAGATGACACAACAGAATGGTGAAAATATCTTTTTTGTGAGGTAGAGAATGAAAACAGCAATACTAAACTATATTACTCTTAATGCGTGGCACCCACACGGACAGAAACGATTAGGAGAATCATTAAAAAGACAAGGTTTCACAGGGGACTATCTAATATACAATCCACATAGTCTTCCTTGCATCACGCATAGCGAAGTTCCTTATGCATTCAAATTCTTTGCTATACTAGATGCTATAAAAAAGGGGTATGACAGAGTCCTCTGGCTAGATGCGTCGTTCTGGGCAGTACTTAATCCAGATTTTTTGTTTGATCGTATAGGGGAGGTAGGAGTACTTGTACAGAACTCAAGTTATTTTATGGGGCAATGGTCTTCTGATGCTTCTTTAAAACACTTAGGTATTAGCAGAGAAGATGCTTGGAAAATAAAAATGTATTCTGGTGGATTCATGGGTTTCGATTTGAAGAATAGTAAGGTACTAGATTTTCTTGCTGCTGTGGATGTTCAGATACTTCAAAAAATAGGATTTCAAGGAGCTTGGACAAATAAAAAGCAGGAAGTCTCAACAGACTCAGCAGTGCGTGGGCACAGACATGATATGGTGGTTGGTTCTATTCTTTTAGAAAGATCTGGATTTCCTATTCAGGCAGATAACACCCTGTTCTCTTATTATGGATGGTATGAGAAATACAAAAATGAGTTAGACCTTAAAAACGTAGCCTTTGTTTGTGAAGGTGGAATGAGAAAAATATGATATGGAAAAGTTCTTAAATAGGCATAAAAATAAGTTATGCTTCGTTCTTGGCTCGGGGCCATCGCTTCGTCATGTTGATGTTGAGATCTTAAAAAAGAATCTTGTCATTGTTGTCAATAGTGCTATTTTGAAGGCACCGTTTGCTCAGTATCTTTTCGGCTATGATTTCGGCATGACTTTGCTCACTTCTTGGTTGACTTTAAAGGATTTAAAATGTGAACTTATTTTAAATAGAACAGTTGGCCAATGGAGTGGGTATGATCATGCCACAGGTTTAGTCGCGATGAAAGATATTGAGAAAGAAAGAATAACTTATTTCGAAGTAGAGGGGAAAACAGAATGTAAATTAGAACAGAACCCAAAGAAGCTTTTGATACTCCCTTCTTCTGTTCATGGGGCAGTGCATCTCGCTTATATTATGGGGTGCTCGCCCATAGTCTTGTTAGGCTGTGATTGTCAGTATGAAGATTCTAAGAGATATTTTACTGAGTTTAAAGGTCAGCCAGTGAATGGATTTATTAGACCTGAGTTTAAAAAACTCAGACCAGAAGTAACGACTAGGGTGTCATCTGGGGATGGATATTTAGGGGCTATAATAAATATGTGGTCTAAGATAAGAAATAACAATAAGGAAATTAATATCATAAACGCCTCTGGAGGCATTTTAGGTGCGTTCCCTAGAAAATCAGTGAAGGAAATTATAAAGGCCTATGATGCAAAAGTATGAGAATGGTAATAAAAAGGTTTGTAAAAGGGTATCATGCTATCTTTGTGGATGTAAAGATGTTATTCAAATTGCAGATAAAGTAAGGGACAGAAATGATATAGCAGTTTTGAAATGCAAGAAGTGTGGGTTGGTTTTCCTTTCTTCATTTGATCATATTACAGAAAATTTTTATAAAGAATCAAATATGCATAAGAACAAAAATTCATTTGAATTAGCATAATGGATAAATGCAACAAAAATAGATGATGATAAGAGGATCGATAGGCTTAAACAAAATCTTAAAGGAAAATGTTTATTAGATTTTGGAACAGGAAATTGTGGTTTTCTTTTTAAAGCGAGTGTTTACGCTAAACAAACAGTAGGTATCGAAGTAGAGGCAAAAGTAAAATCAGCTCTATCAAAAAAACTTAAGAAACATAACATAGCATTATATGAAGATATTTCTGAAATAAGTTCAATGAAATTTGATATTATAACTTTGTTCCATGTGATTGAGCATTTGCCAAGACCTAAAGTACTCCTAGCAAAGCTTAAAAACTTGCTTACAAAAAATGGCAAGATTATTATAGAGACCCCAAATTCTGATGATGCTTTAATTAGTTTGTATAAAAATAAATCATTTATGGATTCTACATTTTGGAGTTGTCATTTATTTTTATTCAACCAAAAGACTTTAGAAGAAACGGCAAAACAATCTGGATTGCAATTAGATAGTATTACGCAAATTCAAAGGTACCCTTTAGCTAACCATTTACATTGGCTAGCTAAAAGTAAACCAAACGGACACCAAGAATGGGCTTTTCTTGATTCAAAGAAAATAAACGCTTTATATGAGAAACAATTAAGATTATTGGGTATGTGTGATACCTTAACAGGAACTTTTTGTATTTAAGAAGTGTGAAGGAGTCTGATGGTACAGACCAAAAATGTATTATTGATTGTCCATGACTTATACCAAGATGATTTGTGGTTCCCTTTAGGTACAGGGTATATTGCCGCGTCATTGCAAAAAGCAGGTGTTAATGTAGTTGTTTGTAGTTAAGACGTTTATCACTACACCGACCAAGAAATGATAAATAAGTATTTGAATGTAGAGTATGATTTTATTGCTTTAGGGTTTTTAGCTGCAAGATTTAAAGAAACAGTAGTTCCACTTTGTAAGTTAATTACTAAGTATAAAGGTAAAGCGAAGTTGATATTGGGTGGCCATGGTTCATCTGCTGTTCCACTATATATGCTAAAAAAAACTAAATGCTGATATTATTGTTATAAGTGAAGCTGAGCAATCCATAGTTGAGATAATGCAGGAACAAAATTTATCTACTATATGTAATATAGCTTATGTGGATAAAAATGGTAATTCACATATTAATGCTTCAAGTAAACCTAGCAACATCGATGCAATACCTTACCCGCTTTGGGATGCATTCCCAATGGAGAGTTATGCTTTAAGCACTATAGGAATAAATCAGAGTAATAATAGTAGAGGAATGCAACTAATTTCAAGTAGAGGCTGCATAAATAAATGTACTTTTTGCCACAGAATAGGAAAGGGAGAAAGATTCAGAAAGGTATTCAATGTAGTTAGTGAAATGAAATATCTTTATGATTTTTATAATGTGACATATTTCACATTTTTAGACGAGCTATTAATAGTATCTTTGGACAGGCTTAAAGAATTTGCGCGTTGTCTTGAATTATTTGATTTACTAGGTAAAATTAAATTCAATGCTGGTGGTATTAGATCAAATGTAGTGACTGATGAAATAGCTTCCTTATTTGAGCATATAGGTTGTCAATATATGACTATTGGTTTCGAATCGATGTCTGAAGATGTATTAAAGAAGATGAGAAAAAATGTAACTCCTGAGGATAATATCAGATGTTTAGAAATTTTACGTAAGCATAAAATCCATGTTGGTATAAATTTTATCTGGGGTATGCCTGGTGATACGGAAAAAACATTAAGACAGAATGCAGACACTTTAAAAAAATACAATACGTATGGTGAGTTGAGGACTATAAGGCCAGTTACACCATATCCAGGCAGTGAGTTATTTACAATAGCTGTTGAGCAAGGTATGTTATTAGGCCCTGATGATTTTTTTAATAAGTTTAATAATTCAGATTTGATATCCGTTAATTTTACAGATCTACCTATTGAGAAAATGTATGAATGTCTATTTGAGATTAACAGTGAGTTGATAATTGATCACCATGAACATATTGGTGGCAATCCTGAGGAAGATATAAAACATCTATACGATCTGTACTTCAATGATTTTACAAGTTTTCGTGGATTTCGAAAGTATGAAAGGAAAGAATAGCTATGAACGATTTATTTTCTGTTGAAGGTAAAAATGTTTTGATCACTGGTGGGTCTGGTGGTATAGGATCAGAGCTTGTAAATGGATTCATAAAAGCAGGTGCCCATGTAGTATCATTCGACAAAGTTCCATCTACAACCAACTGTGAGCAGCACGTGCTTATTGACTTGTCGAATAAACAAGACATTGAGCAAGTATTCGCTGAATACATTGAGCTGCATGATAGAATAGATGTATTAATAAACTGTGCAGCTGTTACAATTCCAAATGTGAGTGTAATGTACCCACTTGAATCCTGGGATAGTACAATGAATGTGACTCTTAATTCAGTATTCTATATGTGTAGATTGACAGGCTTACAGATGCGAAAGCAAGGCACTGGTGGTTCTATTATCAACTTCACGAGTATCAACGCTGCCCAAGCTATGCCTCATAATCCAGCATATGCAGCTGCTAAAGCAGGTGTGAGGCATTTGACAAAATCTTTTGCTTATGACTTTGGAAAATATAATATCAGAGTAAATAATATTGGTCCAGGGTATACAAAAACAAAAATGAATACCAAAAGTTTGTCTGACCCAGCTGCCTACCAATTACGTGCTGATAATAGCATGTTGGGTCGATGGGCTAATCCAATAGAAATGGTGGGACCGGCAATTTTTCTTGCGTCTGATGCATCAAGTTTTGTCACTGGCACTGATTTATGGGTTGATGGTGGTTGGCTTTCAAAAGGAATGTGATATGAGTTTAATTTGTGCCGTAATACCTGCTAGGTGTGGTTCAAAATCTATTAAAGATAAGAACATACAATTACTTGGTGGAAAGCCCTTATTAGTCTATAGTATTGAAACAGCTATTCATAGTATTTTTATAGGTAGAATTATAGTTTCAACTGATTCTGAAGAGTATGCAGCTATAGCTTCTAAATGGGGGGCTGAAGTGGTGGTAAGGCCTAAAGAGCTATCACAAGATAACAGTTGTGATGTTGATTGGGTGTTGCATTTGTTATCTCAATTAAAGGAAAAACCAAAGTACCTAGTTCATCTAAGGCCAACATCTCCTCTCAGGCAATCTTTTATTGTAAATAATGCTATTAGGTGTATTAATAATCATCCAGAAGCATCGGCTCTAAGATCAGTAACACCACAAGCTCAATCTGCTTATAAGCATTTTGAAATTGATGGATCCTATTTAAAATCGGTAGGTTCTGGTTCTTTTAACCTTGATGAAGCAAATAAACCTAGACACCTGTATCCAACTACCTATGATGCCAATGGGTATGTTGATATTTTGAAAACAGCGTATGTATTAAAAAATAATAGAATTCATGGTGATAAAGTAATCCCGTTTATGGTACCAAGAATAACGGACATTGATACGCAAGAGGATTTAGATTATGCAAGATTTGAAGCAAGGTAGAACAAAGGTCCTACTGGTATCTTTTTATAACAAGGAAGCCTATGGAATGAGAATATTGCATTCCATGCTTGCTGATAAATATGATGCTAAAATGCTATACGTAGAAGAAAACAATACGCAATTAATAATTGAATTGTTAAATAGTTTCAAGCCTGATGTTCTTTGCTTTAGTTTAGTTTCATCTAATTTTATGCTATACAAAAAATTGTATAAGCAAATACGAAAAATAGGTATTTTCAAAATAATTTTAGGTGGCTGGCAGCCAACTTTGAACCCTGATAAATGTTTGCCTTATTGTGATGCTTTGTGTCGAGGTGAGGGTGAGAACGTAATTTTAAAAATAATGGAAGACTTCAAGTGTGATACATTGAAAAAAGTTTACATGGAGGGCTTAAAACCACTAGATTACCCTATTTTTAAATTTGATAACCAATATTCATTTATTCTAGAAAAAGGAAAGTTAGAACAAAAGGAACCTTATTTTGAAAACGAACGATATGGAACTATGATAGGCAGAGGTTGTCCGTAGCGATGCACCTATTGTTCAAATAATTATATGCATGAGCTATACCCTACTTGGAATAAAACCAGATTTAGAAATATTGATAGAGTTATAGATGAGCTGAAACTAGTAAAAGAAAAATTAAGTAAGGTACAAAGAATCAATTTTTATGATGAAGTATTTATACCTGGAAAATGGATAAATGAATTTGTGTCTAAGTATAAAAAGGAAGTTGCTTTACCGTTCTATTGTATGTTTTATCCAGGCACCTGTAATGAGGAGACAGCGGAAAAATTAGTTGAAGCTGGCCTAATTGGCGTATGGATGGGCGTACAATCTGGATCTGAACGAGAAAGAAAGAAAGTCTTTAAAAGGTATTACACTAATAGTACTCTCCAAAACCAAATAAGAATATTTCGAAAATGTGGTATTTCTATAAAGTATGATTTCATTTTTGATAGCCCTTTTGCAACCGAAGATGATTTTATAGAGACTATTAAGTTAATAAGGGGACTTCCTAAGCCTTTTTTGATAAATATGTTCTCTTTAAAATACTTTCCCAATACTGAGATCACTGAGATGGCTTTTGAGGCAGGGCTAATACAGAAAACAAATGATGAGCTAGATGTCGATTGTCCAGATTTTATGTTAGATGTAAAAAAACAGGAAGAAATAATGAAATTAGTAAATGAATCTTCTATAAATATTTCAAAATGCAAAGAATATTTTAAAGGAACACAATGTCAAATTACTTAGAAACAATTTACTTTCGTAATGAACAAGGTGAGTATGATTACCCACAGCAGTTGTGTGATTACCTGGTAAAACGATACAAGCTTAGTGGTCGCCTTCTTGATGTTGGATGTGGTAAGGGTAACCATTTGGTTGCATTTAATCGAAGATTCTTACATACTGAGGGTATTGATTCTAGGCCAATAACATCAGAAATATCAAAGTGTGATTTAGAAAAAGAGGAGTTCCCAGAACTAGAAAATGACTTTGATGTTGTATTTTCAAAATCAGTAATTGAGCATGTCAATAATGCTGATAATATTATATCTGAGATTAAGAGGGTATTGAAACCTGGTGGCAGGGTCATCCTATTGACTCCTGATTGGAATACTACGCATGAGGTTTTTTGGGACGACTACACACATGTAAAGCCATGGACAAGAAAGTCTTTGCAAGACGCTTTGATGATCCATGGCTTTACTGAAGTGAAGAGTGAGTTATTTAGACAGCTTCCTTTAGTATGGAAATACCCAAAATTAAATTATATATGTGATTTAATTAGTTTGTTGCCACATTCGTTTAAATGGAAGGATAGGGAAGAAAAAGAGTTTAGAACTTGGGTGAGGTTTTCAAAAGAAAAAATGATATTAGCTACAGGAACTAAACCATGCTAAAGCATATTGAAATTATAGACTAGGTCTATTGCCTTAGAGCATTGTAATAGAAATTGTTGAAATACCAATGAAAGGTAAAAAGTAATGATGATCGTAGCTGAAATAGGAATCAATCATAATGGTGACATCGATATTGCAAAGAAAATGATTGACGTAGCAGCGAATGCAGGATGTGATGCAGTGAAATTTCAAAAGCGGACTATTGATCTAGTCTATACAGAAGAGGAATTAGACAAGCTTAGAGAATCACCGTGGGGCTATACAAATAGGGCGCAAAAGGAAGGCCTTGAATTTATTGAAACAGATTATTGTGCAATTAATAAGTATGTTAAAGAACTGGGAATGACCTGGTTTGCATCTCCTTGGGATATTGAATCTGTAGAATTTCTAAACAGATTTGATAATGATTATATTAAAGTTGCCTCGGCGTCGGTTACAGATTTAAAATTACTACAAGCCATTAAAGCAACTGGTAAGAAAAGTATTCTTTCAACTGGCATGTCTACGCAATGCGAAGTTGGTTTTGCTGTTGATGTTTTGGGCAAAAACTTGGAGTATATTCTTGCATGCACTTCAACATATCCAACAAAACCTGAAGAAATAAATTTGAGTTTTATCCGTACTCTTAAAGATGAATTTCCAAATATTAAAGTTGGTTTTTCAAACCACAGCCCAAGTATAGCTTTTTGTAGGGCTGCTTCTGTTTTAGGTGCTGATATGATTGAGTTCCATTTAACATTGGATCGCTCAATGTATGGATCTGACCAATCAGCCAGTATTGAACCTTATGGAGCAGAACTAATTGTAAAAAATGCAAAAGTGATACAAAAAGCGCTGGGTGATGGAAAATGGACTGTATACCCTTCTGAAGAAGAAATTAAGAAGAAATTGAGGAAAACTGTATAACCAATAGACAAGATTACTTTAAAGAAGGAATAGAAAATGGCTAATGATTTTGATCCTAAGATGTTGGTGGAGCATATTGATTCTTTTGGAAAACATCTTAATGATTTTGAAATTAAGTTTATTGCTGATTTGTTGGATCACCCACCAAGATTGTATTCCGATCCACAAATAAAAGTTATTGAACGAATTTATGAGGAGAAATGTTAGTATGATACGTCATATAGGAATAGTAACTACAGATGTAAAAGAGTCAATGGAGTTCTATGCTATATTCGGTTTCAAGCTCCAAGCTACAAAGCATGAGAATACATCTTTTATTGATAGAATATCACGTTTGAAGGATAGTGGACTCTTGACACTTAGGCTTGTTAATGATGATGGTGAGATGATTGAGCTGCTAGATTATGGTAAAGATACTCAAGGAAGGCATTCTTCTTTGTTTGAAATCGGTCTTGCCCACCTATCATTTACAATTTCAAGTTTTGCTGACTATGATGAGTGCGACCTTGTGCTTGTTACTCCTCCTACCATTGATCCAGAAGGGAAAGCTAAAGTGGCTTTCTGCGTATCACCTGAAGGTACTTTTATTGAACTAGTGGAGATGATCTGATGAGTAGAGAAATGAAATTTAGGGCTTGGCACAAAGAAGCTTGTGTTATGCTCTATCAAAAAGAAACGAATCTTGGTTCCTGGTTTGATCACGAAGCTTATCCTCAAGGGGCCTTTATTTATGAGCAAGTTACAGGACAAACAGATAAGAATGATGTTGAGCCCTATGAAAATGATATTGTGGAATGCATTAAAACAGACAGGTACGAAGCTTGTTTTTGTGTGATAGAATATCAAGCTGAGTTTGGAAAATATGTTGGCGTTCGTTGCGGGTATGCTCAAGATATAGGAATGAAATGGTTATCAAGTTTTGGAGAAAAAGTTGGGAATGTACATGAAAATGAGGAGCTAGTAAAATGAAACTTTTAGTGTATGATTTTGATGGCGTAATGACAGATAACAAAGTTCTTGTGACAGAAAATGGAATGGAGATCGTAATTTGTAATAGGAGTGATGGACTTGGGGTAAGAATGATAAGAGAACTAGGGATAGAGCAACTTATTTTAAGTACTGAAACTAATCGAGTAGTCAAAGCTAGGGCTGATAAATTAAAATTAGACTCCATTTATGGTAGTACTAATAAATTGGAATCTTTAAAAGCTCATTGTGACTCACGAGATATAGAGTTAAAAGATGTCGCTTTTGTAGGAAATGATATAAACGACTTGGGGGTCATGAAAGCTTGTGGTGAATCCTGGTGTCCTCGTGATTCTCATCCAGTTATTTTAGATGCTGCTGATATGATCCTAACATCTTGCGGTGGTGCTGGGGTAGTCCGCGAATTAGCAGAAATATTAAAAGGAAGCTATTGAAAGTTGTATAACTAAGAAACGAATTACTTTTAAAGAAGGAACGCAGCAATGAGTAAAGAACCTAATGATCAAGAACGGGCAGGCTTTTTATGGCCTTGTGATGAAGGCTCTGTAGAAGAAGCTGGATATGAAGTTATAAATGCAAACACTGAAGATTATAGAAAACAGTGGTGGGAGATTCTTTTACAAAGAATGGAAAGAAGAATATATAAAGGAATGCAACAATGAAACAAGGGCTAACAAAAAGGCGCATACCCAATAAATCACAAACCAAAATCATCATTCTAATGCCAGCACCATTAGACAATAAAATTGATGCTGGCGCTGCAATATGGTGTTCACACCAATTGTCTAAGTATAATTGTGTTTGGGAAGTCATCCCAGCACGGCAGGCAGAGGATGCTAGGAACTTCGGAATACAAAAATACATAGGGGATCAGACCTTCACACATTTCTTTTTCTTGGATGCGGACACCATACCACCTATGAACTGCCTTGACTTGCTGTTAAGGCGTGATAAGGCCTTTGTGGCTGGCGTTACCCCTATTTACGACTGGAACACTAAGAAGAAGATGTGGAACGTGTCTATGAGCGATTCTGAGACCAAGAAGGCAATGCTCAGCCGTGATCCTGATGAGCTACCTGGAGTTATGTTCCAAGCTAAAGGTGTTGGTGGAACCACAATTCTTGTAAAACGACAATTGATCTTAAAAATGGAAAGACCTTATTTTGCTACTCGTAGAGATGCAGATGGCAACTTGACGATGAGTGAAGATTTGTACTTTACAAATGAAGTTCAAGCTTATGGATATAAATTGTGGATTGATCCAAAGGTAAAGTGTGTTCACAGACAAACCAATGCGTTGGAATAGAAAGGAATAAGATGATTGACTCAAAATTTAAGTCAGGTTTATGTTCTTTAATAAATAAGTTCTCTGTTGAGAATGAATGTGATGTACCAGATTTTATCTTAACAGATATGATTTGTGATATGATAAATTCTGTTGGTAAACACACAAAGCGAGCTTTAGATTGGCATGGTTGTGATTCTGTTACTCACCCAGCAAAGGTAGGAGATTAATATGGCTGAACCTAAATCATTCAGACAGGTTAAATCATGTGCAGAATATTGCAATTATTACAACTTACAAGATCAGTGTGGTCTTATCATGCCCTGGTGTAGTTTACATAAGTTTGAAATAGATGCCGATGACCCAAATAACGTTGTCTGTGATGATTATTGTGAAGAGGATGAAGAATTATGAAAAAGAGATTTAGATTAAAAGGTAGTGTAACACCAAAGACAAAAACAAAGAAGAGAACAAGACTGCAACTGAACAAACCTAAGCTGATGATTGTCGATGGACACAGCCAGTTATACAGGGCTTTTTATTCGAAGACCCCTGACATGAGTATGGGTGGCATTCCTACAAAAGTGATTTTTATGTTTCTGCGTATGCTGTTCGCAACTATAAAAGATATGAAACCTACCCATTTGGTAGTTACTTTTGATGGTCCAACAGCAAAGCTATGGCGGACAGATATATATCCAGATTATAAGGGTACCCGTGATCATACAGGGGAGGAGTTTGAAGACTTTTTTAAGCAAGTAGCTGCCGTAAAAGAAATACTGACTGCTCTAGGAATAACTCAGATTACAGGAGTGAAAGAAGAAGCGGATGATCTGATCGCTTCAATTGCTAAAAGAGCTGAATTGGAAACTGATCTTGATACTGTTATTATTTCCAGAGACAAGGATATTGAACAAATAGTTTCAAAACGTGCTATCATGTTTGACCCACAAAATGAAACTTATCGTACAGTTAAATCCATTACAGAGGCCAGGGGTTTTGGCCCTGGATATGTGGCTCGTTATCTTGCTATTGCTGGTGATACTACGGATAACATTCCTGGTGTGAAGGGAATAGGGGAAGTGGGGGCAACAAAATTACTACTGAAGTACAATTCTATTGGTGGTATCTATCAGCATTTAAAAGATATGTCTGTGTCCCAGAGAGGCAAATTTGAGGAAGCGAGGGATAAATTACCTTTGTACATGCGACTCGTAACTCTTAATAATGCCGTTCAATTGCCGTTTTCCATAGAAGATTTGGTTTTTAAAGGGCCTGATTATGATACTGCCAAACCCCTATTGAAACGATATGGATTTCGTAAACTTTCATCATAATTACATAAATTATAGATATTACATAATTTTTACAATAATTATGTTGACAATGTAGCCGATATTCATTATTATATGTATAGTTAATAAGCATTTGAAAGGACAAGAAAATGATTGAACATGAATGTAGAGAAGTTGTTGGAGAACTGGTTAATTATCTGAATCAAGAGTTACTAAATGGGTGGTTCAAAACTTGGCAGTTATCATTTTATACGCAGGCCTATGCAGGCCCTCAGGTTAAACCAGGGGAACAAAGAGAAAGTTACGACGTTGAAATGGTCAAAGGGTTGGGTCCGTTGATAGACACTATACGTGACATAGCGTACCCACTTTATTTCCCTAACAACACGAAAAAGATGATGGCATTGATATCAGTAGCGTATTCAGCATTTATGTTGAAACGTGACGATATATCCCGTTTCATAAAATTGGTAAGACTGACCCTCTCGATTGAGAACGAAGTAAGGGATTTGGATTACGCAAAGTAATCACCTACAATATCTCAAAAGCTTTTGAAAGGGCAGAAAGATGAAAATAGAAGTTGATATTAAAACCAGGGGCACTATATGCTGTGACATAAAATGTCCTATGCTTCTCACTTCTCGCTTTGGTACTTTGTACCATTGCCGTCTATTCAGCGAGGAGATACCGGACCAACATGGACTTGCAAATGATATGAGAGGTATCTACAGACACAAGAAATGCCTTAACAATAAGGTGTAAAACTCTAAAAATTGTATAATTGAATAAAAGAAGAACTGATATTCAAAAAGAAAGGTCTAAGGTGATTAAGATGGACAGACGCAAACGCCAAAGCCGGCAATAAGTAAGCGCTCTTATAGCACCTACTTATTATTAGACCTAGGAATAAGAAGAATTCACTTAGCCTCCCTGCAACAGGGAGGCTTTTTCTTGTAATAAAATAAAAGAATTATCTTGATTTTCTTTGGATTAATCTATTAAATAAATAATGAAGATACTTCTGACTGAGTCAGATAGTAGAATCGGCCCTGAGGGTCTTAACTTTGGTTTAGTGATCAGTGTTTGTTAAGGCCCCTAAAATGAGGGGTAGATTTTAATAACTCAGTTTTAGGAGTATGTATTATGAGTAGGTACCCCCTCGTAGGGTCGAACACCCTCACCGAAGTCGTTCCCCAGCTTTTGGCGCAAGGCCTTTTGGCTTTACGCGAGAATGCAGTTATGCCGCGTCTGGTCAATCGTGGTTATGATGCACTGGCTGGGCAAAAAGGTTCAACAATTGACATTCCAATTCCTTCTGCCATTGCGGCACAGGCCGTTTCTCCAGCTACTACTGCGGCAACCACCGGGACGATGACCCCCACTAGTGTTAGCTTGGAAATGGATCAGTGGTATGAGGCCCCGTTAGGTAAAAAGGCGGCTTAAAGGAGTGATCCTTTTCGAATAATCGGATGAATTTAAACTGGAAATAAAAATGATACTGACAAAAGCAGAAAAACTAAGTACTGATTATCAGAATCATTTCCAGCAGGGAAAGCTAAGCCTTTTACAAAATAGCGTAAAAGATATGCCAATCCTGAGCCAAGTCCTGTTTGCTAACAGGAACGGTCAAGAGACTAGCAAAGTAAATAGTAACTATGAATTGGGAGCATTCCCGATGGACTTGAAATTGTCAGACAAAGAATTGAATTATGCTTTATTTGGTTTGATTTATGGTGATGGTCATTATCGTGATGGCTGGATTAACATAACTCATTCTAAACAAAAGTTTTATGTGAATTGGTTGGTTAAGTTTTGTAAACTCAATAATTTGAGATATACAGTACGATATGATGTAAAGTCTAAAGGTACTTTTGGTTCCTATATTCGAGACAAAATTTATATTAAAGTAAAGGATAGACGTCACTTTGATAAATTTGGTCGTATCTATAACTCAAAAACTGGAAAACGTGAAGTTTCTGGGTATGTCTTAAATAGGTTGAGCACATTATCTTTACTTTTTTGGTATTTAGATGATGGTAGTTTGTGTGTTAGAACCAAGGAAAATAAAACCAATCGTTTTATCCATTTAGCAACACATGCTTTTTCTTATGATGATAATGTTAAGATTCAGAGTATGTTTAAGAAACGCTTTGATATTGACACTTTAATCCATAAAGAAAAAGGGCTTACTGGTAAAACATTGTATCGCATTTATATTAATGCTACGAACACTAGAAAATTCTTTGAAGTTATTTCAAGTTGGTTACAGTTTGTACCCATTGAGTTTAATTACAAATTCAATATGAAATATGTACCAAATAGATTAAAAGCATCTGTTTGGTACTCTGAAAGGTACAACGGTTTACTGAAATTAGCGTCCGACATCTCAAATAGAGATGGTGATATAGTCCACGCCTTATAGAAATATAGGGACTACGTGTTTTTCTTACAGATAAAGAGTTGGAAGAAGTCATGGATGGGACTATTCCAATGCAAGCTAGCGAAGCTGTAAAGGCTCTTGCTAACAACGTTGACAACTACATCCTGGCCCTCTATAAGGGTGTATACGGATGGCAAGGTACCGCTGGTACTACGCCCTTTGGCTCTTCAACTACTGCTGATGCGACTGGCTTGCGAAAAGTGCTCAATAACCAATTGGCTCCGTTGACTGATCGACGAGTTGTATTTGATCCTGATGCTGAAGGTGCTGCTTTGGATCTGCGAGCATTCCAAGATGGTTCTTATAGTGGATCTTATGATGCGCTTACAAATGGCAATTTGAATCGGAAGCTTGGCTTTGATTGGTTCATGAATCAGAATGTCACAGAGCACACAGCAGGCACAGCAGCTGTTACAGGCGTAACTGTCACTTGTACTGATGCAAATATTGTGGGTGATACTGAAGTTACGATGGTGGTTGCATCTTCTTCAGCTACTTTAACAGCAGGCGATATTGTCACCTTTGCTGGACACTCACAAACTTATGCTGTATCCACAGCAGTTACTTTAGATGTTACTGGCGTTGCTGTTACAATTACTCCTGGTCTGACTACGGCTGTTGATGGCTCTAGTACGGCTGTAGCTGTAACTGTTAAACAGGACCATGTTGTCAATCTTGGTTTCCATCGTGATGCCATCGCATTCGCTAATAGACCTCTTAGTGCCAACAAGGCAGATCAGCTTGGGTCTATCATTCAGAGTGGTGTTGATCCTATTTCTGGTCTTGTGCTCAGACTTGAGGTTAGTCGAGAACACAAACAAACCAGATATAGTTATGACATCCTCTATGGTGCCGAACTGGTCAGGGCTGCGTTAGCCGCACGTCTTGCTGGATAATAAGTTCTTTCCTTCTTCGCTACTGGGGAGCTATAGCCCGGCTCCTCAGTAGTTTTGTTTTTTTTTTAATTAAATTAGGTGTAGGAGATAAGATAATGATTAAAGCCATACCAACTATCAGAGTAAAATTACTTGAAAATAGCAAAATCATGATAATCAATGAAACAGATTTTAATCCTGTTTATCATGAAATAGTAGCAGGTGACCCAGAAATTCCTTCCGCTATTGATACCTATAGGAAGAATAAAAAAGAAGGTGCGTCAAGTAGAAAGAAGCTTCTAGTAGATACTACTAAGAAGAATAAGGTTAAAAAAGTAGCAGTAAGGCGAAGAGCCAAGCTTGCTTAATTTATATTAAAGGATATTTTCGATGGCAATTACATGGACACCAATAACGACACCACTGAATGTTGCGGCATATTCGGAATCTGCAAGCGCAAGCGCCTCACCTTCAGGGGTATCATCAGGTAGTTTTGCGATCTTTGGAGGTGATATAATCAATGGATAAAGTATCCGTCATAATTCCTGGAAGGTGCGAACAGTACTTCCAACAAACAATAGATAGTGTGTTGGCATCTGCCACAGGCGATGTTGAAGTTATTGCCATTGTAGATGGCTATGAACCTGATCCTCCTTTAATAGCAAAAGATAGTAGAGTAAAACTTATAAAGCTTGAAAAATCTATTGGACAAAGGGCTGCCTATAATTTAGGTGTCAGAGAATCAACAGGTAAGTATGTGATAGAGGATTTAAGAAGTGGTAGTTATTTAAAAAGATTGAAAAGACCTAAAGATGTACCACGAACAACGGATGTGCTTAAAAAATACGTGGATGATATCCATCAGAAAGCTGAGATTCGTTGCATGTCACATTACTATGATATCTGTTTCTTGGAGAAATTATAATGGGTTGTCAAAGTAGCGTCATATTAGGTAAAAATTTAACTTTTTCGGTTATGACACATGACCCAGATGATGGAACGTTGATCGATGCAGATGCTGTGCCCTCATATCTTGTCTATGAAGATGATAGTGATGTAGAGTTAGCTATATCTGGAAATATGGCAAAGCACGATACAAAAACTGGCTTCTACTTAAAGAAGATTGCCTGCACTACAGCAAATGGTTTTGAAATAAATAAAACATATACAATCCATATTACTGCTGATGTTGCTGGTGATACTGGTGGTATAACATTTGCCTTCCGTGTTGCTTCTGCTGCTGTTGGGTCGGGACCAGTAGAATGGACGTACACTGCTACTGATTCAACTACCGCATTGCCAATTGCTAATGCTACGGTATACGCAGGCACATCAACTTTATTAGCAAATGTAACGTATCAAGCGACAACAAATGATTTTGGTATTGCTACCTTTTATCTAACAGCAGGAACTTGGTATTTTTGGCCTATTAAATCAGGTATAAATTTCGGTACGCTACCGGATTCGGAGGCAGTTGTGTAATGGCTTTTATAGTTGAAGATGGCACAGGAAAAACAACGGCAACTAGTTACCTATCGGTAGCTGATGCAGATACCTATATTAATGTTTATACAACTAGAACTACCTGGACCACCACTACAGATGACGAGAAAGAAACAGCTCTAATGCGAGCTACTCAGTATCTAGATAATAAATATGGTGGCAGGTATAAAGGCACAAGAGCAAGTGAAGACCAGGCTTTAATGTGGCCTAGAGGCTATGCTTATGATCTATCAGGCTATCTTTTAGCTTCTGATGAATTGAATTCTTATCTTACTAATGCAACTGCTGAAATGGCAGATAGAATTCAAGATGGTGATGATCCCATAGCAGACCAAGAAGATGCAGCTAAAATACAATCATCAGAAATTAAAGTTGGCCCCATTGAGGAGAAAACTTCTTATGTTGGTGGTGGTATGACTTTAGGTAAAGTTTACCCTAATGTGGAGGCTATTTTGAAACCTATTTTAGAATCAAATACTATTATAAAATTGGAAAGAGCATGAAAAATACAGTACAAATGCAGGGACCTTGTGGTATGACAGTTGTCCTCATAGAACAAAAAGCTTCTTATGAAGCTCGTGGGTTTATTGCAATTACTGATATGAAAATATCAGCAGAACCAGAATCTGAATTAAAAAGTGAAACTATACACAAACCTATGGTAGCTGAAATGCATGTTTTTAAGGGTAATAATACAGTAAAACCAGAACCAAAAATAAGAAAGAAAACTAGGAAATCTCGTAAACCATTAATCAATACTAAACAAACGTTCTAATGGCCATAACACCACAAAAAATTAATACTATTATCACTAAATATGGTATAGCAGGCACTTGTAAGACCTATGCTACGAGCACATATGACTATGCTACTGGTGAAGTGACTAATGGGGCTGAAACTGATAATAAAATAAAGATGTTGGCTCCATATGCTCCGTTTTCTGATGGTGACAAAGAATTTATGATTTTTGTAAAAAGTAATGCAGATTTCAAGAAAGCGGAGGCGGTGACTCTATTCGCTTCTTATGGACTTACTTTTGCGCCAACACTAAAAATGGAATTAACAGAAACACGAAATAGCAAGACGTGGCGAATAATGGGTTTTATGCCTTTGGAATATAAAGGGACCATAGTGGCTTATGCAGCAGCTTTACAGAAGCTAGAAGGGGCAAAGGATAGCGTCTAATGGGTATTACAGGATCACCAGTATCAGTAGCAGAAGCATACGCAGGACTTCCTGGCGTGCATAGTGCCATCAGGACTATTTGTTATAATGCGTTGACAACTTTAGATGTGCCTATGAAATTTGATAATGATCCAACTAGATTACCCACTTCTGGATTACGTTGTCGAGTTCATATTGATACTCAAGATAATAGTCATATTGCTTTAGGTGTGGAGCAATATAGATTTCAAGGTGATTTGATTCTTAATCTTTTTGCTGATGTTGAAAAAGGTGATCTTGAAGCTCTTCAAGCTGCTGGTTCTTTGGTAAGGACTTTTCAAACAGCTAGCACAACTACAATAGTATTTTTAAGCCCAGAATTAAACGTGCTTGGTATCGTAGATGCCAATTATCAAATAAACATAACAGTACCTTATAAATCGGAACAATATAGTTAAGGAGTTTACAAATGTCAGACAGTAATAGGACTCAATTATCGTATGTCGCAGAAAGTAATTTTGGCGAGAAAGTTGCTGGATCGGCTTTGCAAATTCTACGTTATAGTCGCTGCGATCTGAAATTAAATGTTGATCAAGAAGAATCAGATGAGATTGTAACCAATAGACAGCTCGCTGATATTCAGCCAA
>Ga0307928_10000123_pt1 | contig 47402 bp, 90 predicted proteins | sample AceLakmetagen232_FD_201815 | JGI IMG/M metagenome (GOLD analysis project Ga0307928, IMG submission 201815) | Saline water microbial communities from Ace Lake, Antarctica - #232 | ecosystem: Environmental > Aquatic > Non-marine Saline and Alkaline > Saline | place: Antarctica: Ace Lake...
AAGTAATTCGCTTGTAACCCTATTTATGATTTTCACCCTAACCCCCTTGTAATTTCCACGCCCGCGCCAAAGACTTTTTCACGCATGGACTGGGAAATTGAATTAACCGGCGGTCCGTCGCGTTCATGCCTACTCGCTCGTTTATTCTTGCTACATCATATTTTTCCTCAGCATCTTCCAACTCCCTAACCATTCTCGTGATTTCCCTCAAACATCACTTCCCCCCTTCAGGCAGTAGTTTTTTAACGCTTTCGACAAACTCGCCATCTTGATAATCTATATTTTCATGGCTCAAAAGCCATTTGATTAATACTGACAGTTCAATTTTCATTCCCGATACAAAAATACCAATGCACATTTTTCTCAGACCCGCGTCTCTCAGGTCCGCGTCTCCCAGGACCGCGTCTCCCAGGACCGCGCCTCCCAGACCCGCGCCTGTCAGGTCCGCGCCTCTCAGGACCGCGCCTGTCAGGTCCGCGCCTCTCAGGTCCGCGCCTGTCAGGTCCGCGCCTCTCAGGTCCGCGTCTCCCAGGACCGCGCCTCCCAGACCCGCGTCTCTCAGGTCCGCGCCTCTCAGGTCCGCGCCTGTCAGGTCCGCGCCTCTCAGGTCCGCGTCTCCCAGGACCGCGCCTCTCAGGTCCGCGCCTGTCAGGTCCGCGCCTCTCAGGTCCGCGTCTCCCAGGACCGCGCCTCCCAGACCCGCGTCTCTCAGGTCCGCGTCTCCCAGGTCCGCGCCTGTCAGGTCCGCGCCTGTCAGGTCCGCGCCTGTCAGGTCCGCGTCTCTCAGGACCGCGCCTCTCAGGTCCGCGCCTGTCAGGTCCGCGTCTCTCAGGACCGCGCCTCTCAGGTCCGCGCCTGTCAGGTCCGCGCCTCTCAGGTTCGCGTCTCTCAGACCCGCGTCTGTTTTCAAAGCCGCCGACAAGCAGCCTTTAATCGTTTTGTGTTTGCTCTCAAAAAGTAATTCGCTTGTAACCCTATTTATGATTTTCACCCTAACCCCCTTGTAATTTCCACGCCCGCGCCAAAGACTTTTTCACGCATGGACTGGGAAATTGAATTAACCGGCGGTCCGTCGCGTTCATTTGTCTCCATGCTCGTTTTTTAGCGCCCGTAGCTTTGCAAGCCGCTGTTCATGTCTGGCATGGGCGATATCGATTTGTGCGCAAAGCCATTTGATTACCTCGTCAACATCGTAATAATCTGAAGTGCGACCACTAAAGGGGCCATCGCTTTTAACTGATGGCTCAGGAAACCCTTTGGCCCCTCTCAGGTTTGGAATTGATTGACCGTCCAGGGCGATAGAAACGGATTTGGTTTTAGCAAAAACTTTAGGCTTTTTCGGTCGTTTCTTTTTGGCCATGATTAATCGCCGTCCGGGTCTAGGGTGTCGCCCCCTTGTAGCCACAAAAAAGCGTCCACGACCGCTGCGTTATAGTTGTCGGCATCTTTCTCAAATGCCTCTGAGAAGCGGTTGTGCATATCGTCAATCTCTGCTTGCGTTCTCATCATTGCCCATCCTCGCTTGCGCCGATACGGGCCATCGCCGTTCGGCCGCGCTGTTACCTCGCTTTTTTACCAGTCCCCTTACACGCTTCTTTGGGATTGTCCACTGGCACTGAATGGCCGGTGTAGCCATGTCGCATGATTCTGCCTTTATCGTTGACCGGCGCGTCTTGTTTGCAAATCGGACACACGCCACGGCTGAAGTTCTTTTTCTTGCTGCCTACATTTCCCATTGTCGTTGCGATATACCTGTCAAGATCCTCTTTCATGATCAATAATTGGTAGCCGCGCTTATGCGACTTTATGCCCTTACGCCCGCCGGTATCTCGATAGTTCTTGCAGTGAACCAGTAATGTGTAGCGAGACCGTTTCTTTCGCGTCTTCAAATAGATATAATCCACCGCCTCTTTCGGGGTGAAGTCATTTTGTGCTAACAGATTTTCATTCAATAGCTTTTCGTTTTCGGGGTTGCTCATTACTAAATATCTTTCTTCCTTCACCTTTTGCCATATCATACTTTATTTGCTTTATTATGTCAAACCATTTTATCAATACCCATACAAGTGAGTTGCGCCGACCAAATCATTTACTGATTGATCGATAATTTCCGCAAAGGTTTTGTCGCCCTCGCTGTCTTCGATTCGGCCGGCAACCATCAATGCCAACTTTCTTTCCAAGGTATGCGGTAAATCGAATTGCTCGAAAACCTCAAATGCTTCGGTGAATGTCATTGTTCGTCCCTCCCTATCCCCCTCTGCGCTCTCACGCCTGCCGGTAATAGTCCAAGCCGTCTTAGCTATGGTTTGCTCATTACACGGCGATATGATGCGTTTGGGGGCGTGGTTTGTCATTATCCTTGTTCTCGTTTCGTGAAATCCTGAAAGCCCAAGTCTTTCAATGCTTCTTTCATTCTTTCTACCGTTGGATTTATCTCTGAAGACATCCTCAAAAACAATTCCGTAAAGCTACCGTTATCCAGCGCCTTCCAAGACTCTTCAAACATTTCTAGCTTTGCATAGGAGCCATAGGAGCCACCTTTTAGGCAATGCCAGCGAATGCAAAACTCATATTCACAGCCACCATCCTTGTAGTATAATCCAATCATGATTTCATCTTCATAATCCGCCTTTTCTAAAATGGTTTTTCCGTACCAATCCCCTGATAATATGTGATAGGCCGGTACTGGCTTTTCTTGTTCGCTAGTATCTCGGAAATCAACCATATACGCTTTGCCGTCTAATAGTTTGTATAAAGGATAGCTGCCGTCACCCCAGCCACTTCCCGACACTGCACCACAACGCCAAACGCCAGCACATTCAGGGGTATTCAGAGTTAGCCAGCAAACCGCGCTATACCATTTTGTATTGTTTTTCCCCCACCAATCATCATCATCACCCATTTTGCGGATATTGCTTACAGTAGAATCATCTTGATAATTTTCCAGGTCGGCAAAGCAGATTTGTCCAGAATCAACGGGGAGTTTTGTTATCATGTCCTGTCGATACAGTGCCAAGTCAAACAGTTGTCCAATCATCATTGCTGAAACATCCGATTGACAAATTAGCGAAGCCATTACTCTTCTGTTTTCTATCAATACGAAATGATTCCATTCGCCGGGTCTTACATCAATTCTGGCAACGCCTGTATTGTCGTCTGAAAATTGATAGTAAGGGTCTCCGACTACCGCTTTTTCACCGAGCTGGAATCGGCCGATAAAAGAAACAAACCTAGTCCGCTCTTTATTTGAATTCATCCTATACCACCTTTCTAAAATACGACACGCCACACAGCGCGCCGATTGATTCGGTCATTTGATATTCACCATTTATTAGCTCAAACGTTCTATACCCTACCCCGCTCTGATACCACATGATTTTGACATAAGGGATACCAAGAATGAGAGAGCGCCAAAATAGCTTGCGAAGTCTAGTAATATGTAGAGTAGTTCTAGCAATCGGCATTCCCAGCGCACCTAATTGTAATGTATAGGGTTTATATGACTTATTCATCAGCCGCCTCAGAATTACGCCATGCCTTGTTATATGAACGTTCGCCACCATAAAAAGCACATTTGACGCTTCGCCCACCAGCTGTTACCCGACCCGCAATCGTGATAATCTGCCTTGATTCGGGGTCGATAAATACGCCATAACGGGCCGTAGTCGTAACGTATTTGCATGCATTGGCCACACCGCCTGCATTCGCCGCGTCGTAGTAGGGTTTGCCTTTTTTGGCCGCAGCCTTCGCCCGTCTGATCGACAGCTTAAATTGGCGATAGTCGGATTCATTGAATAGTCTGGTCTGGCATTTTCCGTTTGTTCTGTCAAAAAACTCTTTGCGTGTCATTTGCTTTCCCCTTTCACTGTTTCCCGTTTTCATAGTCTCACCATAACCTAGCCTATTTACATTGTCAAGCTTTATTTTGCCTAATTACTAACTTTTCGGTTGATTGCTTAGATCCACCATTCTCTATCTGGCAAAATCCCTCTTTCTTCCCATCGATCACAAGCGTCACAAGCGGAACAAAGAGAAAGCCAACTAGCGGTACACTCTATTTTTTCTCCCCATTCATAACGGAATATAACTACATATCTGCCGTCTTTTTTTGCATGTTCCAAATAAGCGCGCCTTTCGCTTTTTTCTTTATTCATCATTCTATCCTTTCACTAAATCTAAAAACGTTTTGTAATTGCCTAAAAGACCACGAAGCCAAACGATAAGCCCAAAGCATTGGATTACTGTAACCGGGTGCCTCAATAAATGCCGTTTGGTAACGTAGCCTTTTATTTAGCAACCCCCACAAACCGGGCACTCATTGATATCATTTACATATCCGGTTCCGTTGCAGTGTGGGCAATTTGATCCAGCATATTCAAGGATTAGCTCAAAAAACCAGCGGCTTGCTTTCATCATATTCGTTGCGGCTATTACGAATTGATCCCAGTCAACGCCTTCATCAATCTTATCAAGGTAGAATCTTTCCAACAATTCTTCAATCGTTTCCTGTGACAAGTCCTCAATATCGACCTTACAAGCCGGGATGCTTTTTGCTTCGGTCGGTGGGTCTAGTCGCCAGTCGCCTAAGATTTGGTTTTGATTGATTATCATTGTTAGATCCTTATTCGAAAGTCTGCCAAAGCGCTTCACGGCCAACCTCGGCAACTTGGTTTAAGAATTTTTTGTATTCATCATCGGTTTCGTCTAAATTTTCTAAGTCGGGAATTGTCGACAACTCCCAACCACCTTTGATGGTCGATTGATGGTCGGAGATTCTCACATTGCCGGATGGTGTCGGCTGTAAATAAACAGAAATCCCAGTCATTGCGCCACTTAGCTCCCACCACATTTCTTTCTCTTCATCGTCTTCAATCCAGTAAAGCCCTTTCAGCGTGTCATTCAGAGTGTCTTCAATGTCGATTCTCATATAATCCCAGCGGATCATTAGAAACCCCCTTGCGCCAGCGCGTTGACTACCGTGATTAGAGTCCAGTTGGTTACGATGGCTCTTATCACTTTGTTTGTTTTGTTTATCGTGTTTGTCAATTTCATGGTTCCTAATATAGTTTATGTAGTTTACGAAGCCAAGTTAAATCTGTGTTTATTATTCTTTTTTATTCATTAGCAGTTTCAGTGACTTATGCGATATATGCTCATTTGGCCCTAGAATGAGCCATAAGAGAAAAAAGCCTTTGCTGGTATATAGTGATGTTTTAGATAAGAATAGTTATCCTACCTTTCGCCTGCGCTAATAGTTGACAACATGGCTCGTGGGATGTAGTGTAGAAATGCAGTAGTTCTATACTACACCATGTGTTTTGGGCTTTATTGCCCGCGTGATAGCCATCGAGTAAGCGGTGGCTATTGCCCTTTAATAGATCTTTTCGCTTTTAGATCCTTTCTAACAGCATATCTTTGGTCTTTGTTTCATTTGTTGGTTTTCGGATCGCCCTCCATTTGCCGTGGCCGATTCGTTCAACAAAGCCGAGATTTTTAATCTGTTCCAATTGTTCTTTTCTAGTATTCATATGCCAGGTCAATTGTGAAGAATTGATCGGTGAATTGCAAATTTTTTTAATGTAATCTAAATTCCCAAAGTTGTTTGCAAAATCCTCATCATAATTGCTCAGCATATCATACACACATTCCGTCCATTCCAATATCCTTTCATACAAAGCATTCAATTGACTTTCTCTATAACCTAATGGCGTTTTTGCCTGATGCAATAGATTTTCTGCTTCCTTCAATTTGTTACATATGAATAGATGAAATCTCTTTTCCATTTCTTTCTTTTCTTTGGTTTCTCTTTCCTTTGACAGCTCCGCTTCTCTTTGAGTTATCATTCTTCCTTTTTCTTTTAATTGTATTTTAGATTCTTTTTCCTGTTCTTCATGTATGTCATAAGATGCATGTATTGCTCTGATAAAAAATACTAACACAAATATTGAACCTAATCCGATGCAACATATAAATGTGTGATATGCGATATCAATTCCATTGCTGCCAAAAAAGTACAAGAAGCTAGTCACTATCGTTCCTACATATGAAGCGACCGTCAATAACACCAAAGGGGCATTGTAAGACCGCTTTATGATTTCCCGATAATATTCCTTTTTGATCATGCCCCCATTTTAGAGGCATTTGCTTAGAATTGACAAACTTTCTTTTAGAAATCACCGACTCACTCCTGGGTTTGCCAAGTATATAATTGCGTAACTAAATATACCAATGCCGTGAAACGCCGTCAGCCACTCAGTCTCTTGGCGAGATTGTAATTCTACCATTGCCCTGTCATCTTCGCCGTCAATTTTGACTATTCTCATATTATCCTCTTTGTCAAGGTTTATTTTCAGTCGAGGTGATGGCTACTCTGCTTATCAACTCCGGCGGGGTTATATTGAAAGCCCCTATCTGTCCAAATACCAACCGCCTCATATCATCTAAATGCTTTTCGATATGCTTGAACGGCCCAAGATCCTCATTCGGTCTAAATCCTTCGCTCCATAAATCATCGAATAGGCGTTGCATGGTGGACCTGTTCTGATCGTTGATAGATAGGAGCGGCTCTGGCATTATTACGCTTCCCACCTCGTAGAAGGTTATTCATTGCCTGTCTCCCTTAGTCGGTCTAAATCCGTGTAGCCATAGATCATTGCACAATTTCTGATCTGAATCATCCATCTACCGGATAAGCTGAATAATTGATTTCTGTGTCAGGGTCATGATAGATTGCATAAATTTTGCCGTTGCATAGTCGTAATTCAAGCTTCATGTCTCTTGCCTTCAGCATGTACAGGCTTTTCATAAACAATACCACTTGGCCGAAATCCACACCTAAACAAATCGTCAATAAGGGCTTGGGCTGCCTCGTCTCCGATAGAAGTAAGAATATAAGGAGCTACGGCCTCTGGCAATGAGAGCAGCTTGCCTTCCGAGGCATTGCCGATTATGTCAGAAAAATCGTATGTATGTCGTTTTCCATCCTCGTCAATAAACAATATCGATAAGGCCCCACTCATCATCGGCGCGCCTTGGTATCTGATAAATAGTTTCATTGCTTCATCGCCCCGACGCCCGCTCTAAAAGCATTTTCTGTAAGTCGGGATTTGATAAGACCATTTCGCGCATGTCATCATTTTTCTTTGTTTCGAACATTACCGCGTTGACGAATTCTTGCATGCAGCTATTATCGCAAAAATGAAGCGTGCCAACATTCATTGGCTTGTCAACTAATTGTTCGCACCCATCGCAGTATGTATCATCGCCGATTCTCATTTTTCTTCTCCCTCTTTCTTTTCCACAAGATCTTTGAACTCCTCGCAGACATTCTCAATAAAATAATCTATGCAATATTCTCCGCAAAAGTGAAATACGCCCCTTGCCATGTGAGGCTCTACCAGTTCCTTGGCGCACCCATCGCAGACTATGGCGTCCTTTGTTAGTTCGATATTCATTTCCTCCCCCTAAAATACTTGTCGTTCATTTCCTTGACTTGCTCAGTAGTCTTTTTGCTCAGCATGTTATTCCATACGAATTCAGCAAAGAGGATGGCGGCTGTAGCGGTGGTATAGATATGATTAGTTTCGAACGCCAACAGGTCATCCATAAAGATTCTCATTCGCCATTTGAAGCCGGACACGACAACGATAAATTGCACCCCATCTAATTTGGCTACAATGCTGGTTGGCCCATAGGTGTCTGTTACGGCGATTTTCCAGTCAAGTTTGGTTGTTGCTTTAGGCATTAGGTTTGCTCCTTTCAATCCCAATAGGCTGCGGGATCTTTCCAGTCAGGATAGTTTTTATTGAGCCATTCTTTTGCAAGAGCGTCTACTCTGTCCATCAAATCGAAGTACTCTTGATCTCTTTTTTCTGGCATCGGGTGTTCACCAGTGCGCCAGATTTCTTTATCGTTGTCGGTTACTAAGGCCGCAAAGGCGTTTTTTTTGTCTCTTAGATCATAATCGCTTTCATATCTATATCGGCATATCAAAGAAAGCCTTGCACTACGATCATAGAACGCCGCCTTGTAGAAAATGGCGGCTCGCTTGCGGCCTTGTTCGTCCACTAAATATGACCACATAGAATGATCGGTTGGCTGCTTTTTCCATCCCTGTGGCAATTCTACGTATTGAAACATTTCATCGCCTTCTACTTTATCCAAAAACTTGACGCCACAACTCTCTAATGCCGTCTTATCTTCTTTGTCCATGTCCGTTGGCAGCGTTTCACTGTTTACAAAAGATGTTTGTCCTTGTGCCTCTTGTTGCTCAACTGACCCCGATGAACCTCGGCTGCTTATGGCATCAAGAAAAAGAGTCATCGCTCCCATTTCCGTTCGGCGGCTTGGGTTTCGCTAGTTCTTTTTCGAGACCTTCTGCCCGTTCTTTTAGATCTCTATTTTGTATTTCCAGTCCTTCCATAACTGCCCCGTATTCGCCAGAATTGATATTTGCCATAAGCGCCCGCTGTGCGGCATATAATCTGTCTAATTCGAAAAGTTCATCATTCTTGCGCTCTAGTATGACTAAGAAGTGGTCGATCATTTCTGCAATTGCGCTCATTTGATTTCTCCCTTCTCTCTATAGGGCTACCGTTACAGATACCGTTCATTGACTGACTGCCAATGTAAAAACCTGTGCGCCGAAAGTAACTGCGCCATAGATTGCAAATAGCCAAAGAACAGCCTTCGGAATTCTGCCAACAAACCGCTTCAACTTAGGACGGTCTGCCCACCAATACCACCGCGCTATCTTATTCCATCGCTTTATTGCTCGGCGTCTGATCTTGGCTTTGTCCCAACTGTGATGAGACATTCCTTGCTCTAACAGGTCACAGCATTTTATGGTAAAAAAATAGTATCCCATATTTGTGGTCTGTTCACCATTTGGCCGTTTGTGACACCGTGGGCATTTTGCGATTCGCATCTTCACCCCTCCCCGCGTTCGGGCCTGGTAAGCGCCAATGACGGTAGCGCCGCCCGCAACTCCGCGTTTTCTGCTTTCAGCACCCTCTTATCTTCCGCCAAATTCGCTATCTCGCGATGTGCCTCTTGCATGTCATGCGGCACCGTGGCTAGAAACCGCGCACTTGCCTGAACCTCAACGAGGGCTCGCATGGTTTCTCCATCAGCAACGCCGCGCCCATACTCCGCTTCAAGTTGTTTTTGCAGCCGTCGCACTTCGTTTAAGAGGGCGGGAATGTCGGTGCGGGCGTGAGCAATAAAATCATCGATTTGAGGCGTCCAAGCATCATGGATTAGAGAATTTGCGGTAAACCATTGGTGATCAAAGTTTTCGTAGTCAATATCTTCGGCATCTGCTAATAGCTTTCGTGGGATCAAATACCGCCGGATCTCAATGTCACTTACTTTTGACTCAATCCATATCCACGGCCTGTCAGGCAATCCCTCACACCGCGCCTCAATCGCTTTGATATCAATCGGCATGTCGCTATCTCCCTTGATACACTTTAGGCATAGGTGCTCGCCTTCGCCTTCATCGCTCATAAGTTCCCATCCATCCGGTCTATGCGTTTCCTCGTCAAAGTCATCGCCAGATGGTGCGTCTACAAAATATTCCTTTTCGGCTTTACAGCGGTTGCAAGTATAAAAGATCCGCAAGCCCTCTTCGGCTTTATGCACCTTCGACCCCTTTCGCTTTGGCTATGGCGGCTTTTATCTTGTCCACAATGGCCCCCGCGCCTATTTGATCTGGCACGAACTCCAACGCCCCCTCGCAGGCTTGCAGGAGCCCGGCCTTTATGGCGTAATCATCCAGCAGTGCGGGCTCACAAAAACGGCCGGGCCTGAAGCCTAACAATCTACAGCGCTTACCGTCATAGCGGCCGCATTCATCTTGGGCACACATAGGCAGCCCGCTGTCGTCTTGCCGAGGCTCCGGCGTGTGCTTGTCGCTCATGATTGTTCGACCCTATCGCTTTTTATGTTTCCGGCTATCTGCTTATCAATAAAGTCAAATATTTCGTGCTGTAGTTCTTCTAATCGTTTTATGGCCTTATCTCTGTCATTCAGGTATTCCTCATACGTTTCAAGAAGCGCATAAAAGCCAGCAACATCTACATCGAAATCAAAGCTCTGTTCATCCTGCCGTTTTATGTCCATCGTTCGTCCCTCCGTTTTCTCTATTGTAACACAGCTAATTTAGGAAATCAATTTATTTCTTTGCTCCCCGCTTTTGCCGCTTTTACTTCGCTCATCACGCCATCATATATTTGTTGCGCTTCCTCGGCTGGTATTCCGTGTTCTTCTGCGATTCGTTTTAGCTCTGCGGGAATATTCACGTCAATTTTTTCGTTGGCGATATCTGAGGCAATGCACATTAGCTCTTTTCCGACCCTCATCAAAGTAGCCGCGTCCTTAGTTGTCCACTTAGCGGGCTTTATAGTCGTCTTGCCGTCTTCGCTGGTTTTTTCTTCTAGCGGAAATCGCAGAATGCCTAAGCCTTTCGTCATCAACGCTCTACCAGCATCCCAAAATTCTACCCTTGCCTGCACTCGCCTTTTAGCTACTCGCACCGTTTCATCTTCGATTGCTTTCTGTTCTACCTGTACCAGTCGATTGTCAAAAGCCCTAGCTCGATCCTTCCATTTATTATCTTTCGCAAATTTACGATGCCAGGGATTTACCTTTTTTGTCTTTTGGTCCCCTGTGAATAGACGGTAAGCCGATAGAAAACTGCGGGCCTTTGGTTTCATCTCCAGGTATATTCGAAACGCGCTAAATGCTTTCTCCGATTCGGCCTCTTGGCGCTCCCACGGTTTGGATTTGTCAGGTTTCATGCTAAGCCTCGTCATTCTCATTGCCAATTACTTGTCGATAATTCTCGGAAAACCACCGAAACGTAGCTCTCTTTCTTTTTCCTATTTCCCAACTATGCCCTTCTGCTTGCTCAGTCAATACCATGATTTGCGGTTTTACGTTTTTTCTTCGCGGCCGTCCCTTATAATATTTGATCAATTTCACTAATGAAGGATGTTCCCAGGGATACTGTTTTCTTTCCTGCCATGCATTTGAATACATCGCGCCGGGAGTAAGGTCGAATGGGTGCATGATTCGCTTGTCTAAGCATGGCCATTTCATTTTTTTCTCACCATAAAATTTTGCCATCGCCCTTCTACATCCGAAAGATAGCTTGCTTCCGTTTTCTTCAAACCATTTCAGGTCGTCAAGAGTAAGCGACAATTCTCCGCTAGGTATTGTTATTGCGAACCGCGCTTCTCTTTCATTTTTCTTTTTTTCTATAATTTGCGTTATGTCGATAATATTGTCGTTTATATCAGTAGCGGGAATTCCATTTGACTTGTCTGGCTTGTCAGTCATTATGCATGTGTTCCTTTAGAAAGCTTATACTATCGTTCAATTCATCATACGCTTCCTTCGTCATTACTACTACCTCAACCGCTTTTCCCTTTGCAAGAAGTCTTTGGGCCCTCGTGCTGTAAATATCGTAAAGGTCAAAAGCGTCGAGCGTTCCGTCCGTCTTGATCGGCGCTATAGCTTTGACTGGTTTCATATTCCCCTCCTCATTCGCCATACCGTCTAATAAAGTTGACTACCGCCTTGACCGCTTTTTCTGTTTTTCGCTTATAATTATGGATACCTCCCTTTTGTTTTGCCGGAGACCAAGTGCCCCCCGGCTTTATGCCGTCCTTGTGGCGTGGAGATCGACGGCCGCTGCCAGTTTTTCTTTGTCCACGATTTGACTGCATTTATTTTCCTAACTTTTGTGCCGATCCTAAATATCGCCAACCTCTAACGGGTGGAAGTATCCAATATCAGGAAAAGAACCAGAATCACCCCAAAAAGTATTGCTATATCGGTCATCGCCCAAACTCCCTTCGCAACTCTCTAATCGTTTTCGGGCTGTCGTCAATCCACTTTTCGGCCAATAGCTTTGACAGCTTTTTCGTTTTATTGTCTTTCGAGGTAGCCAGCCATGCCGGAACTATTTCAGCAATTTGGGCGGCGATTTTGTTTCTAAGCTTCGCTTTGCGTCCGTTCATTCTTTTTCCCCTTATAGCTATCACAATACAGATAATAAATTGGCCTGCCACTTTCGTAATCTCTGACAGCCTTCATTTCCATCCCCGCGAGCCCACAAGTTCCGATGTTCACACAGTCATATTGTTCACAATTCCATTCCACTGATTCACTTTTTACTTTCCCTACGGATACCCATGTTCGTTTGTCGATAAATTCGAGGCACCAATCATCGGATTTAGTATATGGCCAATCCCCTATCGCATCTGAGTTTGCATTCGGTATCGGTGATTTGCGCCGACATTGACCATAGCTGTCATTGCCTGTTTTGGCGTTTACATGTGTGCTATGCCACGCCTTGCATTTATTGCAGGTTTCGGGCTCGCATGCCTGACTGGCTAAATGCTCATTGGCCTCATATGATCTGTTCTTTTCAGCATCCGCTCTCGCTTGGTTTATTCGCTCTAATTTCTCCCGGTTTTCTTTTTCGGTTTCCGCCAACAAATCGCCTAACGCCTTATCAGCCGCATCTAATGATCTTAGCTTTTGAATTTCTTCGGCCATTCTATAGATCAAATTTCGGAATATCACGAGATTATTGCCAGCGCTTTCATAATGAACATCTATCGTAACTCGGGTATTACCTGTATCTTGTAGCATATTTACGTCTTGTAGCATTCGATCATAAACACTTTCAAAAGCATCCGCGCAGCCTTCATTGAGTTCATCGATTATTCGTTCAAGCGCCGCTCTCTCAATGTTTTCGTGTGGTTCTGGATTCATGGTTTTCTCCTTTCAATGTACCTCAATTTCTCCGTAACAGTCTATCACCACGGTCAAGTCATCTATCTTCAAAACTACCGCACCGCCTCGTTGCAATACTTCCAAGTCTTTTTCGGTCAACATAATGTCAAGCTCGATTTGGTCGGGTCGGTGTTCTGAGTTGTTCATGTTGTTCTCCTTGAACCTAAAGGGCACGCCTGTTTTTTCTTCTACCCATCTTTCATAATAAAACATCGCATCAACCATAGAATCGAAGTCGCCCATTTCTTTCACATTGCGAACGTTTTTTTCCATCGAAGATTTATGAATGAATATAAGCTTCCACTGTTTTTCTTTTTTCAGTCGGTATACGAATATGTGTCTATCAGTAGGATAACAAGATGTACATCCGCCAGCTAGGTCATCTTCTTTAGCATCAATTTTATTCAAATATTCCATAAAAAGCTTTTTCTTTTCAATCAACGGCTCCCAACCTGCGAGTCGATATCCTAGGTGTTTGAAGTTGTTCATGCTAATACCACCTCAATCGCCATATCTAATTCACAGCCGCCTTTCCAATGTTTCCTGAATGACTCACACTCGAAAAGAATACAGCTATATTTCTTACCGTTCTTTTGCAGAAACAGACATTGTAAATCATCGTCAACAGCTGGTTGCCATTCGCCTGGAAATAACACAGCCGGTCTTAGATCTTTCATTATCTCACCGCCGAAATGATCTACTAAGGCTTCAGCTAAATCACCGTCAAAGGCGCAGGGACTATTCAAACAGCATCTTCCACAACGAGTACAATGTTTTTTCTTTTTACGTGTCATTGCTTTTATCTTTTGCCTCTTTCGCTGGCCAGTGATTATCTTCCATCGCCTCGTCAATGCATTCTCTTAGGTTGCCGTTGTAGATTATTAGGCTATCGCCGTCGCTGATTTCCCAGTTACTCACGTTGCCTATTCGCTCGCAACCGCCTACCATTTCCAGATAGCTTAGCCTTGTCGCATCGGTGTTCATTTTGTTTCCTTTGTATTTGCCTGTTCTATAAAACACCGCATCCAGCATCCGGTAAAATCGTCCTGGCATTGGTCGCCATATAATTCCACCGGACACCAACCTTCAATATCAATAGGGCATGTTCCTAAAACTTCGGCAATGGCGTCGCAGGATAATTCCAAAGCGCCACCGTCTTTCATCTTCTGATTTTTTCTAAGCGCCTGGTTAGCTTCCCTTTGTTTTTTTTCGAGTTTCTGAAGTGGTTTATTAGGTTCCATTATTCACTCGCTTTCTTATCATGGAACCCTCTCTCCCTTGCTGCTATCGCCTTGACCACTTCGCAAGCTTCTACAAAATCCAGCGGGCTGGTATTCACAATTTCATCGATTAGTATGCGCACCTTCACCCGGTTTCTTTCGACCTGTCGATTGATGATAGCGCTTGTAGTGCATGAGTCCATTAGTCCACCTCTTATTGTATTATAGCAAGCTGTATTTATGTTGTCAAGGGTTTATTTTAGAAGATTGTCATAAGCGATATTGGCGTTTTTCCTGGTATGCCTTTCGCGCCTAGCCTTCACTAATAAGCTTAGCTTGCTAACCGGATAATTGATAATTCGCATAAATTCTTTTTCGTCTTTTCCCCACATGGATTCGAACTCTTGTTTTGATTCAACGTGTATTATACCTTGATTGCCTGCTATCTTTTTTACGGCATGGACTTGATTTTTTGTCCAATGCTTTCCTACATATGCCTTTTCTAGGCTATCAATCGGGGCAAACTTCATAGGGCACGCGGACGCGCCCAAAGATATTATTTCTCTGATTCTATGATAAAATTCTTGCGGTCTTTCGTTAAAATTATAAAGCACAAGAATTGCCGCCCTATGATAAAAGGCTTGTGATTTCCAATCTCCCTTTCTACATATTTTTAATTTTTGCGCTAATTTTATCGCTTTTGGTACATGCCCATCATGGTCTTTGTGGTCCCATGCAAACCTCAGTGGCCCGAAGGGGGTGCCGATCAACGATGTAGCTCTTTCCTCTGTAAACAACCTGGCGTCTAAAGACTGATTGAAATCTATTCTTTTGATCCCCTTAGAACATAAACTTTTCAATAATCTAACATCTTCTTCAAAATCAGCTTGCGGTTTAGCCAGCCAGTTATTATCAAGAAATATTATCGTTTTCTTATTCGTGTCGATATCAGCTATCCAATCTCTGCACTGTATTTCACCTTCCAACTTTGGCACAACGCAATAAGCACATTTATTTACGCAACCTCTTGAAGTAAATGTTATTGAATAATCGGCAGGCGGAAAGCCGTCACAGTCAGGCGGGCATGCTTCCCACTCAGAAACTAGCCCATAATGTGGTTTTATTCCTGTATGCTTTTCGACATGATCTTTCATCAAAGAAGCAAATATTCCGCCAACTCTAATCTCTGTTTTTGGATAATATTTTTGATAATATTTTATTGTTTTTATAACATCTTCATGCCAATACGTAAAAAGGGAAGTGATACATATTAGATCAATTTTCTCTCTGTCTTTATTCAATCCCTTTATGAATTCTACTTCATGCCCTTCTTTTTTGTAAAACGTTGAAGCCCTCATCAACCCTAGCGGCAAATAAGATGAATGTAATCAGGCTCCACTAATAATATTCGCATTGACGGCTATCCTAGTTAGCCCTAAACCATATCTGTATGGTGGGCTCATAACTGTACTTTCGCTGCTTGTTTTGGCGTTGCTTTTTAGCCATTCCTTTACTTTTTCAGCGTGAGCGGTGGGCAGTTTTATTTCTATCGTTTCATAGTCTTTTTCGTTTTCCAAGTTAGCTAGCTCGTTGTCAAAATCATCGTAATTATATTCTTGTTCGCCCGCTTTCGGCTTATCTATCAACTCCTGCATTTTCTCATTATCAATATTCAAGCTTTCTAACAATTCATTTATTTTTATTTCGTCTCTTTCCGCCATTGCCCCTAGCGGTTAGGTCGGTTATCAAGCACGGTAGCTCCATATCAGGTGTTATATCTTTTCGTAGATGGCCATCGATGATTACAAGCTTATCTTTTTCTTTGTAGCATAATATCGCACCGGCAAAACCTACCTCTTCTAACACAGCTTGCATCGCATCTTTCTGGAAATCGGGGTGTAGTCGCCAGTTGTTGGGATGATCTTGTAGCTCGCTGGCTTTTACTCGCTTGAACTCTACAATGCGGTCTTTGATTTGGGGATTACTCATTTTCGGCCTTACCCGGTTTTCTCAGTTGCGTAACATTCTGGTCTTTGAACAAATCCAGTTGCTTCACCGTATTGACCAGCTTATCAAGGTCGGGATGCCAAGCGCCGAATTTCTGTAGCTCAGCGTAGAACGTTTCGCAATCATGGCCGACAGTGCTAGGCGTTACCTCTCCGGTCTCTGTATCAACTTCGGTGGTGGCGTGGCATAGTTCGTGATAGACCAAAGCGTTTTTCTGTTTATCTTCCAGGTGAATCCAGATGTCATTAGCGAGCATAACAATAAAGTCGATGCCATGTAACAATCGCTGTAGATCGGGCTGCTTGACACACTTGCCGCTTATAATCTTGCCGCCTGATTTGGTGTGCTTGTCCCTGAATAAAGCCTTGATCGATAAGCCCCGCAAATGATCAAATTCGTCACAGGTTTCTAGCAGGTTATCGAGAATTTCTTGCGCATCTTCAGCCGCCCAGAATTTAGTCATTGGTTTGTTTCCTTTCTTGGTTATATTGATTGTCTTTTATCATTGTTTCAATGTTTTTCTCATATATTCCTCTTTGGTATTTTCGCGCATACACTCAATCCATCCTTCTATTGCGTCCTTTCCCATCGCTATGGCGTCTTTCTCGTCTTTCCCAAATGTCACAAACTGCAAAGATGGGCAAGCGGCATACCAGCATTCATCTTCTTTCGACTCCCAGATTAGAAGTGGAATATCTACAGAAACGCTAACTTCTTTTCTCACAACCTGGTCCCCTTTCTATCGCCCGCTTTTTTCTTCGCCATCATCATCGGCATCTGTCTTGTCGTCTTCTGGCCATTTCGCTTTGTCATTCTCTGAACTAAAATAAGCCAGCGTATACATTTCCTCAATCCTACTAGTCGGCGGTTTTAATCCACCTACCATCGTGAACAGTTGCAGGCTATCACGGTTGCCAACGTAAATCCCGGCATTGAGTGTATCCACGCTTAGAAACTGTCGCAACTGAGCATTTGATTATTATAGCACAAAGGCTCAAAATGACGGCATACATGCTAAAACCTAAGCCAAAACTAGCGTTGCCTAAAATATAACTTAGAAATGCGGTCAATACAGAAATAAATGCCAGCAATGCAAGAATTCCGTTTATCTTCATTTTTCTTTCTCCTGTTTATAGTTTAAATCGTGTTCAAGTTTTGCATATATTGTAAGAATGGCGCAAATAATTCCAAACATACTCAACACCAATACATCATCGCTTTTTTTAAATATTTCGAGCAAACAAGCTGCTCCACCAAAAAGCATAGCTGCACAAAAAAGTACATATTTCATTCCTCTTTCCTTTCAATCTTTATACTAGAGCTAACCGGCTTCCTTTCAATCGTTACGCTGGATTCAGCCGGGCGAATTTCTCTCTTTTCCGATATTGGCTGGACGCCTATCACAGTTCTGCGGGTATTGCCAGTCGCCTCGCTGTTTTGTTTTCGCATTTTCTCATTATATCCCTCGGAGTCAACCACGCACGCTTCCAAGTCGTCTTTCAAATCGCCGCGACCAACCTCGTCTAAAATGCGTTGTATCTGTCTAATCTTGGTAATGTCAACTAATACCTTGTAAATTTCAGCCATGTGAGCCTCCATATTTCGTTTCTAAGCGATTATTGATGTCAGGGTTGTTAGGACTAGGGTAGGCGTATGATCGGCTGTTAGGTGGCGACATTGAGCGATACAGGGTAGTTTTTATGCCCATTCCAACCTCTCTGTCAGTGCCATGTCGTGAATACCACCTTTTTGCTACGAGTTCAATGTTTATTCTTTAGCGGCAATCATGCTACATTTGACCTTTGCGCCGCAGTATGGGCATTGTGATAAAATATCCCTTTCATCGGCGAATGTGGCTGAGTCGTGCTTCAGTATCAATCCGTATTCAGAAGCAGCTTTTTCGTCTGCCAAGCGAGGCCTTGAGTTGTTTTTATAAATCCCTGGCACAACCGCACAATTGTGCATCGCCTGAAACATTTTCTTGCAGCAAAATTGGAGTTTCATTTTCTTTATCCTTTCGGGTTAGATAAATTAGGGCCAATACCGAGCATATCAAAAGGACTGGTTTTTTGGTTCACGCAAATACAAAGGAGTACACGCTCTAATATCAGCCCTAATAAGGATTTTGTTTCAAGAGTCATCGTCTCTTTCGCCTCACTAAAAATACCGCCGCGCCGCCATCTTGCTTTGCTTGACATGTTCAACAAATATTAGTTTCACGCAAGTTCCCGGCTCGCCTATGATCGGCTGTTCAAAGACAATCATACTGTTTCCTGCTTATGTCTACCGATTTCGGAGGCGGCATAGATCAAAACATTTTCCACCTTTCAGGCAATTATAGTACATCTGATTTGCAATGTCAATCGCTTCATTTCCATAGCCCAACCCGATCTAACGCTTTCACAAATTCACAATGCGCCTGTCGTGGCTGCAGGGGATAGATAATTTTTCGCTCAAACGGTTCTGGCAACGGCTCAAATCCATCGTCACTTCTAAGTTGGCTTTTCTTCAAAAGGAAATCGCCGTATTTATCCATTGCTTGTTTCCCCAAAAATCATCTTTGCCTCTTTTCGATTATCCACCTTAGCACATTATACTATAACTGTTTTACATTGTCTACTAATATTCTTGCCGTGTCTCATAATTCTCAAACCTCGTATACTCGCCGATAAAAGCTAAGTTAACAATTCCGGTTGGCCCATTTCTGTTTTTGCGGATAAGCAATTCGCACTTGATCGGATCTTCGCATTCGGGATGATATACAACGTCACGATATAAGAAAATTGCCAAGTCTGCGTCATTTTCAAGCGCTCCACTTTCGCGCAAATCAGAAAGCATCGGCCTTTTATCTTCCCTTTTTTCTACTAGCCGATTCAACTGACTCAGCGCCAACACTGGGCAATCCAATTCTTTAGCCATTTTTTTCATCCCACGGCTTATACTAGCAATCTCTCTTTCCCTGCTTTCAAATCTACCCACGCCTTCCATTAGCTGGATATAGTCGATAATGATGGCGCCTAATTCGCCGTGTTCTAGCTTCAATCGTCTCGCCTTTGATCGGATAGAGCTAATGTTTTCATCGGTGCGGTCGCTAACAAATATTTTTCTTTCGGCCAGCAACCCGGATGCATCGGCTATTTGTTGCATTTCTATTTCGGTAGTTCTCCCTTTCAATATTTTGGCGAGGTTTACCCTGGCTTCTGAACATATTAGCCGTGACCCGATTTGAGTGTTTCCCATTTCTAGGCTGAATAACATAACCGGCTTTCTAATGGCAATCGTTTTGGCTATTTCCAGTGCCAGTGCGGTTTTGCCCATTGACGGTCTGGCAGCGACAAGAATCATTTCCTGTTCTTTGAATCCGTTGGTAATTTCGTCAAGGTCGGTAAAGCCGGTTGGCTCGCCTATTAGCTGGGTAGATGTTTGCCGTTCATCGATCATAGCCAGCGTCTGCTGTAATATTTCTCCCACCGATTCCTGCGGCGATTGCAATTCCTTGATATCGATGCCCATGATTAGGCTTTGCGCACGGTTTAGAATATCTGCGGTCTCTAGTAATTCGCCTTTCTCATCTTTTTGATCGAATGCCATTCCCTCAACTTCAAAGCAGCCGTTTATCAATTTTCGCAGCATCGACTTGTGCGCAATCGTTCTGGCGTAGCTTTCAATATTCGCAGTGGTGTGAACCTCGTCAAGTAGCCTCTGGATGTAGGCAGCGCCGCCGATTTCTTCTAGCCAGTCCTTCGCCTTTAGGTGGCTTCGCAGTGTTACCGGATCGATGGTTTCTTGTTTGTCGAATAATTCACATAATGCTATAAATAATCTTTGGTGGGCTGGATGATAAAAATCTTCTGGTTGTAACAAGTCTCTGGCGATGTCGATGGACTCGTTGCGCATCAGGATACCGCCTAATACGGCCATTTCCGAGGCTACGTCGTTAGGTGGTACGCGGCGATTGATGTCGATAGGTGGTGGCCTTTTTTCTTGTCTAGCCATTGTTTTTAATCCTTCGCTTGTGGCCGTCCAGTCTTTTTATAAGCTCATCATTCAATACTGGCAGCTTTATATGAGCAACGGCTTTTGCATATCGCCAGAATATTTTATCGTTTTTACATTGTCTTTTGTTTCTATTTTCAAAATAACACAAATGGATAATATGATCTTTTGTTTTCTTTCCTAATTCTATTGTAGTTATTCCAGCGCCGATTCTTTTTGCTACTAACATTTCAATGCAGCATTTTGGGAGGGGTGTCTTGTAGATATAGCGAGGTTTGATGTTTGCTGGTTTTATATTCATTTTATTTCGATGACGTCCAACAGTTGCTTGATCACAGCCTATTTTTTCAGCAATTACGATATCGCTTTCTTTTCCAAGCGGCAGGCTTTCCCAGTTTGGTCTTATTATTTTAAGTCCCCGTTTTGCCCGCTGAAAATTTATCCCCTGTCTAGTAAGCTTTTCGCCATATTTTTCAAATAATATATTAGCTATTTCTGGATCGGTATGGTTTAGAAACAATGAATCTTCAACCTCGCACCACGGAATTTTAGAGCGCCTTGCATTGGACGATTTTATATCCCTTTTTGTGCGTGCGTGTCTTACTTGTGTTGACTGAATTTTGCGCCGAAATCTTTCCGACAATTCCTCTGCCGCCTCGGTGTCTGTCTTGCCGACAAAAAAACTATCGGCTATTTTATCCCAGGGGCTTATAGTTGCTGTTTTTGTTTTGACTTTGGTTTGTTTTTTGATTTTAGTTTGCTCAATATCTCTTTTTATTCTTTGCTGTCTTATGCTGCTAGATTGAATGTTTTTTCCGCATATAATCGATAGCTCTCTAGCGGCCTCACTGTCAGATTTGCCTATAAAAAAACTGTCTTTTATTTTATATCGCTCAAAAACGCTTTCTCTTTTTATTCCCCTTTTCGTTCTGCGATGCCTTACAGTAAAATGACTTATTTTTGTGTTATAGATTTCAGACAGTTTCCTTGCCCCCTCTATATCTGAGTTTTCAACAAAGAAGTTATCTTTGATTTTGCTCCAAGGTGCTTTTTGTTCTCCAGCCATCATTTCACCATTTCAAAAACTATTTTCCACACCCACGGGTTCGGATATATCAACAGTGGTTTGCTACGATACGTATCTGTCAATTCTGGAAAGCGCTGTTTGAAGTCGCTTATATCAAACGGGTAGCTTTCGTAGTAACCGACTTGTTTTTTGCCGTCTATTTTTTTCATAACAGGTTTGGGGGTTAGGTGTATTTTGTTCCATTTGCCCTTGAATCGGCCTCTCAGCGTCTTTGGCCTAGTCTCTTTCTGATTATCTCCAATGTTCAAATCCCGCCATTCAATTCCCTCTGCTTTGATATCCGCTTCGCTAATCTCCTGCACTCTTTCCGCGCCAATGCTTAGTGTTTTTAGATCGATTCTGCTAGTCCATCGTGGCATGTGGATGGAGGGCTTCCATATACAACCAGAATCATCATTCACTTTATCTGCTTTGTAGAAAATTGGTGATTCGCTCATTACGTCTTCGTGTTTTGCCCTAGCATATTCCAAGTCTGTTTCATCGGTATGCCAAGTCTCACGTATCCAAAGTAGCCCGCCGACGTCTCCGTATTTACACTTTATCGACCATACCTCACAAGCCATACCAAAGCCGACTGTAATTTTATGAACCCCCCTAATCAATGAATGTACACCAGTCCTTATATAATTACCCAGATATCTCCAAGAGGGCTGCGGCTTTATCAGCCTTCGCGTTTGCGTCTTTAGCTTTTTCTGAATCGCCACAACTCCCCAGTCCTGGAATATTATGCCGTGTTGTTTTTGGTTAGTTAGTTTAGGCATCTGATATGGCTCCTATCTCTTCTCCCGGAAAGGCGACCTCGCCAGTGCAAAGTTGATTGTCGGAGAATCTTATAAAATGTATTTTTGCCTCTGCCTTTTCGATTGTTTCGATTTGCCTAAGTAAGTTATCAAGGGTAAAATATCTGCCATTTTTGGTGCGGAAAAGCAAAATCTTGCGTCCCGCTCCTTCGGAATCCCCTCCTACAAACCAGAAAGCGATTGGAGTTGATTTTTCTGTGTCGTAAATCAAAGTGCCAATCATTTTCCCCACTTTGGGATGTCTTTTTCTCATAAACATTCTAAGCCTTTCGAAAAAATTAGTCATTGTCTCCCTCCCTTATCGCCCCTCTGCTTTGACGGGCCTCGAAAACTGTTTTTGTCAAGTCCGAGTACGGCAATACGTTAGCCAGCATTTCGGCCAATTCTCGCATGGGCTTATATTTTTTCTCTTATACCGCGCCCTTACTTCTATCATTTCTTTTTGGTTAGTCATCTTTCAACGTCCCCTCCCATTATCAGTTCAATTTGCGCCTGCAACCTGTCGGCATGATCTTTCGTGTTTTCCATGTACCCTAAATCCATCCAGTTTATCTTTCGTATTTTTTCAAGCTTCTTTTTATCGTCCACAAGCTCTCTAACTAGTTCCATCGCGTTTTCACCCTTGTTTCCGCCGTTATGAATTTTGTCTCCGCAGCTTTGCAGCCGTTTGAATATCTTGGTGGTTATGTAATTGAGATTTTCCTTTTCGGTTTTCGCGGGCTGTGTAGGTTGGCCTTCTTTATAATCGTTCCAGTCCCCGTTTTCAGCAAAGAATTTGTCGCCTCTGATTCTAAATTTCACTTTCACATTATCATTCAAAACTTCCTGCGAATAATTTTCGATAGCCTTGACTAAATCAATAAATGTTTGCGGACCGTCCTTTTCGAGAATATTGATAAGCGCTTTTTTGGTAGCCGTTTCCTTGTATCCTGATACCGTTCTATTCCATTCGATCCATAACGCTTCTGCTAACGCTTCCGCTGTCCACTGTTTGGGATCTTTCATGATTTCCTCCAGGGGAATATTTAAAATGGATAAAATACTTTTCTTAGATTCGTAGTCATTCGTAACCGTTCGAGTAGATTCGATGGCTTTCGAGTTGGGTTTATCTTTTTCTTTTTTTCTTTTCTCTTTTCTTAAATCTTCTTTCTTATATCTTATATCTTGTCGGTTTGCTTCGGTGTCGTTCGGTAGTGTTCGTAGTGATTCGTAGTCATTCGTAGTCATTCGTATAGCTTCGAAGTCATTCCACTTTGTTAGTATATCTTCGGGTGGCCCTGGATAACTAGACTTGTATCGATAGCCTTTATCGCCTAAGCCAGATTGATGCTCATACCATAGAACTATGTAGAAATACTTGCTTATTCTATTATTGCATTCATCTTCATAAAGGATGATTAGGCCAACATCATGCAATTTTTGTAAACAAGAAACCACTAATTCATCGGTCCAATATTCAGCTTGCTTTTGTAATAAGCCGCCTAAGACTTTAGACTTGAACTCAAATATATTAGCCTTTACCCTGCCGTGATCGTCTGCAATTAGGTTTGACCTTGTATAAATCCGCTCGCAATCGCTATCAACCTCTGACAGCTTTTCGGATGTTATCAGGGAAGCATAGATCTTTCGCCAGTGATTTTCGTTATAAATCATAGCGCTCCCTTAGATAAAAAGGGCTGACACCCGAGTATGACAACGAAAAGACAAGCCCGAAGGAATGTTTTCGACTCAGATATCAGCCCTATCGAATGTTCTTGATTTATAAAAACCTGTCTCAATCGTTGTCATGTTCTAATCTTACTACGAAACTTTATCCAATGTCAAGGGGGTTTATTTTGACTCACGTTGCCGCCCCGCTCTCGACCACCGCTTCCACTACCTTGCAATCGCCTTTGGTTGTCGGCAACTCAACTTTAAGATCTTTTATATACTCGCCAGGATCACCCATCGAATCGTAGTACTCGCAAAATCCCATCATTCGCCTGTGTACAGTGTGCAGTGAATAAGTCTTTGGTTGTCCACTTGGGGTTAGCCATTGATCGGCAATACACTTTACTCGTAGGAAGCCATATTCGTCTTTAAACCATTTGCATAAAAAACAGTTGGCGCAATAGATCATGATTTTATCTCCCTTAATTTTAGCTCGCTTTGCCATATTCTTTGGTATTTTATATCGTATAATTCCTTCAGCCATTTTTTAATTTCTTCATCGCCGCATAGATCAATTGTTCCCTTCAATCGCATCAGTTCTTTTTTGTCTTTGAATATCTCGTCTTGTAGTGATTTTCTTTTGTCCATTATAAACTCACTATTTTTTTGAATCGGTTTTCGACCCACTGTTTAGCCAAGTCCGCAGACTCGAATTGATAATCAGATTTTGATCGATATCTACCAGTCCAAATCGGCATTTGCAATACGCCCTGGAATGACCTGTTGTTGAAATAAATCAGGCCGATATAATTGCCCTTGAATTGCTTTCGCCATTGAGCATATTTTAGCCAGCGACCATAGAAGATTGTTTTGCGCCATTTAGGTTTCATTTGTTACTCTTTTCAGTTGTCAGAACTAGAAAAAACAATTTTCCCCCTTGCATCGGCAATTCCAAGAAGCCTTCCGCTCGGAGATTCTTCGGCAATGGCATAGCCAGCGCTCAATCCAGCGGCAAATAGCTTGAACGTTTCAATGACAATCTCTTTAGCGCCCTTTGAAATATCTTTATTGCCGGATGCTTTTCTTGCCAGCGAAAGAATCCAAATTTCAACTAGCTTTTCACGGGCGGCAATTTTCTTTCTGCTTTCTTCTAATGCGAGTGCTTCGATAATATTATTCATGCATTTTCCCCTTCCTTCATCGCCAGCCTCATCAGCCCTGCCGCTTGTTTATATTTTAGATTGTACGTTGCGACTAATATCTTTTCGGCATAGGCCAAGTCGACATCCAGTCGCCATAGCTGTTCCGCCATTTTCCAAGCCTCTTTCGGTGGCTCATCCTGGATAAGTGCAAGCTCTAATTGCTTCGCTAGCTCTGCGTGGTCGCTTTGTTTATCGATTGCGTTTGCGGTTTGTAGTTCGATCAAGGCATGTCTGCGAATAAAGCTAGCGGTTTTTTTCAGCGGCTCTTTTCGTGTGGTGTAGCAGTAGCCAAGATGGGAAGATGCGATTTTTTTATTGTGGACTAGGCGAAGGTTGGCGATTAGTTTTCTGACTTCTCTTTCATTGGCAAAACGATGAAGCCCTATACCCCGCCATAAAATAAAAGCGGTAAACCATCTATTAGGATGTTTCTTTAGAAAGGTGAAAACACTTTTCTCATTCGGCGTCATTTTGGCTTTAGTCATTTCGCTTTCCTCCCACAGAATGGTTTTTTCTCTGCTTTCTCATAAAGATAAATTCCATCGATAAGCATTCTATGAACGAGCGCTGCCTGCAATTGCATAACTACTGCCGCTGGCCTTGGCTTGCTCCAGGGATGTTGGGTTGGCACAACTACAGCCCTTCTATTTTCGGCAGCTTCGGCAAGTTCGTCTAGGGTGTGGATTTGTTTCATTTTATTCCCCCCTCACCCGTCCATCTTCAATTATAATAGAGCATTCCTTACCCTCGCCTACTCGTTCAATCCAAACCTGATACCCGTTTTCGTCTGCCATTTCCGATATCATTTGCAGGTTGTCGGCGTCAAGCAAGCTGCCGTCTCTGATAAGAATGATTTTCAAACCGTGCGGATCTTTATTCATGGCCATGCCTATTGCGGTTGATACTCTGAGCCTTTCAGCGGACGAACATTGCGCGAACGGTGTTTGATTATAAAATACGCCCGATTCATCGAACGATAAACCATCGATGGGGAATTCCGCTTCCGATAACCTCTTTTGCTTTGTTTCATCCAAGTCTTTTATTTTGTCGGTCAAGTCCTCTGATTCGATTTCTGCGGTAGCAAGCTGAAATTCTGTTTGACCGATCTTTTTGTTTTCCCGAATTTTGGCGTTGATACCTTCGGCATTGCGAATTTGATCTTTTGTTTCGGCAGTGTTAGCATCGACTAAAGGTTTGGTCTTTGCCTCTCGTTCATTATATTTTTTCTGATACTCTTCTATTTCTGCTTTGCTACTATCCAGGTCTTTCTCGTTTTCTTCAATCTGCTTTTGAATTTCCTCCGCTTTTTTTCTTAATTCTAAGATTTCCTTTTTCACCTTTTCTTCGTCTCTTTTGCATGCTCCAATATTAGTTGAAATGGCAACAAGCATATTTCGCTCTGACTCGTTCAATCTATTCGTTTCTTCCCGCTTCTCCAATTCATCGGTCAAGGCTGCAACGGAAACCTCTTTGTCTGGCGCGCTGTCATCTTTAGTGTAGCCTTCCAACTGTCCTTTCAGGTTTTTAGCATCCCCGTTGATTTTAGTTCGATCATCGTAAAGCTTATCTCTTTGTTGATCGATTTCCGAAAAGTCCAAACCAACTAAATCTCTCAAGGTTTCCACTTGTTCGGAAGCTTTTTGAGTAGCGAACCTGAGCGGATCGAAGTTTAGTTTGCTGGCCAGCTTGTTAAGTAAAGCCTGTGGTGTCAGCCCGCTATCTTCGTTTCCCGTGATTATCAGCTTACTTCCCTTTGCGGTCAAGATTCTTTCGGCTTTCAATTCGCCTAAATCAATCGCAATCTTGCCCTTTTTCTTGCCACGCCTTACAGGTTCATCGGGGATTGAATCACGCCCGCGCAAGCCCATTTCAATGGCATCAATCAAAGACGTTTTGCCAGCCGCATTTTTACCACCGATAACGATCACGCCCTTTTCAGGGTCAAGCTTCAATTCCACCGCTTCAATTCTCTTTACGTTTTCAACTTCTAGGCCGACGATTCTCATGGCATTCCCCTTTTCAATCTTTCTGGATTTTGGCGTAAACCTGCAAGCCGTTTTGCATAGCTTCTATTTCTCTTTGTTTGCTATATTGGATATCAGTCAACGCAGAAGAAATTACTTTGATAGCACAGCATTGATAACTATCATCATATAAAGCACAACTGCCATTGCACTCTGTTTTGTTAAATGGGCATACCGGTCGATATTGTTCATTGCTCATTATTTCTTTTCCTTCCACCCAAACTTAGTTTTAGGGATTTTATTTATTGCATTCGGAAGCGCCTCTTTCAATTTATTCGCCCTAACCTTTATGGTTGGATCTTTTTTCTCTTTGGCTTGCTTATTCAAGGCTTTGGGGAATTTATCAAGGTTTGTTTTTGTCATTTTACAGGCGGCTAGAATCTCTTTATTATCAATGCCCTGTTCCTGCAATATCTTTACCGCTTCCATCAAATCCACTTCGCTGGTACTGCTAGAATGAAAATCCAACACCTCGTCACCGTCCCGCAATGGTCCGTTATCTTCTACGTATTTCCGCACCGCCTCATCTACTTCTTTTACTTTGCCTTTGATTACTCGCAACCTTTTCGCCCATGTAAGAGCGCTCTCATGGTCCGCAATGTCTACGTCGCCACGAATCGCTAACGCCTTTTCTTGACTCCATTCCGGGCAGTGATTTCGCGCACTACACCATGAACAGTGACTGCCTGAAGTTGTTGGCCAATCGTCTTTATCTTGTGCAATCATGATCGGTTCAGTCCATTCTACAACCTCATTCCAAACGCTAGCTAATTCATCAATCGGGATTTTCGCCCATTTCCGGCCGTACTCGAATCGCAACCAGTCTTGCTCAACAATAATTTTAGTAGCGCCGGGGAACATATCAGGATTCAGGGCAACGATACCGGCATAGGCTCGCATTTGCAGATCGTCCATTAGTTCTTTTCGCGGATTTTTCCATTCAGGTAGCAGTTTTCCAGACTTATAGTCACGGATGGTGATTGTAGCTCCGTCAAGGTAGGCTAGGTCGATTTTTAAACCAAACACGGCCTTAGCGTCATCTAAGGTCAAAATACCGTTAGAGTCGATTGTGAGGGCTTTTTCGGCCATTACTCGTTTAGCAGTTGGCGGAAATAGAATAGGCGGATCATTATAGCGGTTTTCGACATGCTCAAATAGCTCTTGTAAATCGGCATGATCGGTAGGGTTAGCATTTTTGATGGTTAGCTTTTTCATTTTCTGCCAGGAAATATTTGTATCGAAATTACCAGAGCCCCCTTCGTTCAATATGACTTGATAAAAATCAGAATAGTTTTCCAGCAATCCATGAATAATCGTTCCGCGCCTAGCCCCCTCGCCTACCGGGATTTGTGGTTTTTGCAGTACGTGTTTTAGCTGGAATTGGCGTAAGCATGTCAAGCCATCTTGAACCGATGATATCGATAGCACCTTTGTTCGGTCATACAATTTTCAGTTCCTTTCGCAAGTATAAAACAGCGCGTACAACGTCTGTGGCCATTTGCTCAATTTCGTATGGTTTTAGTTTGTATTTTTTATCAACCCCATATTCGCCTATTAGAATCGCCGCCGCTGCCTGGATCGGCTCATAGAAATGCGCAGGGAATAATGGTAGAACTTTTTCAAGTATGTCTTTTTCTTTTTTGTTAGTTAGAAGAAAAACCATATCTGTGATAACGGCGACAGTTGAAGAAATGAGCGATGCAATTGACGTAACGCCGGTAGATGAGCCGAAAACCAATTGCTTTTTTTTATTGGCATGATTGATAAGACAGCTTATTATCCCATCTATTGTAGTATCTAACGCATTTGATTGATAAAGGCTGCTATGCAAAATAATAGATACCGATGGCAGGTTCTTTATATAATCCGGCGTTTCTTCGTTTTGTAGTTGGTCAATGGTCGGGAGTGCCACTTTATTTCCCCTTCCCGCCAAACAAATCGCCTAACGTCTTTCTTTCTTTCTCTTGGATTTGTCTTTTCTCTGCTTCCGTAAATCCCGGTTGCTGATTATCATCGTCTTGATCTTTTTCCGCGTCTAGCGGTTCGGTCGTCTGCGTAGTATCCGGTTCATTTTTTTGAGTATCCATTGGGGCAGGTTGGCTTTGGCCCTCTGGCTTGCTTTGTCTTTTTACCGTTTCAATTATTGGTTCTTGCTTTTTCTTCGGCCGTCCCCGCTTTTTATACTGCTTCAAGGGAACTTCACCATCATTAGGAATTGTTGCATACCAGATACCGGCGTTGTTTTTGACGTAAATTGTTTGGCCTTCGTATTCTTTCAGTGCTTCATGGGCAAATAACTCGCTCGCAATCGCCACCATTCCTTTATTGATTACTAGTTCATACACTTCAGGCTCTTTCGTTTCTTCCAAATAATCCGGCTTGTCGCTGCGGCCTTTGGTTTTCGGCTCATCTACCGGCGTTACGTCAATTACATCGCTCATTTCTTCAGGCGTATAGACGCCATAAAGCTTAGCCGCAAACGCATCTTTTAGCGCTCGCCGCATTGCTGCTTTTTCGATCATGATTTCCGGTGACGACTGCCATGCCGAATCCTCTTTGCCTGATTTGCAGTAAGTCATAAACGGGGCGAAAACTACATATTTGTTGCGAGGCTCTTCAGCTTGTTCTTCATTTTCTGCTCGCACAACTACCGAAACCGCGCCAATGGGCTTTCCTTTGCGCTTGGTATAATCCGGTGTGTAATCGAAGGTTCCTAAAAATGGATCGAATTTGAACTCTTCACCTTCATAGACCGCCACCGATTTACACGACCAAAGCTTTCCGGTTTCTTCGCAAACGCCTTTCATCGCGCCATAATGAACCAGACAGACCAAACCCCTGCCCATGTCAGCAAACCACAAACCGCCGCCAACGCTGAGAGGATTGACCCCCAGTTGCTTGCAGTATGATAGCGCAATGGCCAGATTTGGCAGGTTGCGATCTTTGGGTTTCAATAGCGTTTGCATTGCTACATTCGCCTGTTCCTTTGTAATGCCAAACGCTGTAGTAATTGCGGTTGTCAGCTTCTCGTCAAATGGGCTTTCTCTTTCCGCCAACGCTCCAAATTGCTTCCTGTCGCTCTGTTCATCGCTCATGATATAGCTCCTTTCTGTTTATTTAAGATTTATCCAAGCTAGAGCATATAGAAAGCTGCCAATGAGTATGCATACAGTTTGGCTTCCGTGAGTAATGCCGGGAGTACTAACTGCGTGGGCAAGCAATATTATGCCTATCATAGAAATCACAGCGCCTAGTCCAGATTTTACTATACTCATTTGACCCTCCCTTTCTTACCTCTGATCGGATCTTTATAGCCTCCCTTTTTCAATTGGCTCGAATCATATAAGCACAGTGGACAAGTCCTAGGATCGTGAAACGACCATCTATCCCCCGCTAAAATACCATCTGCTTTTTCTAACAGCATTTTAATCGCATCAATTTTTGTTTTAGGCGTTCTCATTTTGTCTCCCTCGCTATTTATTGATTGTTTCTGTTTCCCATATCTCCACCTCTATCTAATTATATAACAGTCTATTTACTATGTCAATACTTATTTACTATTTATCTATATTTGTTATAACTGCGTACTGAATTTTAAAGCTTATCGTTGCAGGTATTGCTGTTTGGCAAGCTAAATCAATTTCCTCTTTGTCGATCTTGTTCAAACAGTTATTATCAGTGATTACATAGATATTAAGATGGAAGGGTTTATTCCAGCTTTCCCTGACTACTGCATCAATTACGCCGCAACAGTTTATAAAAGCACCTTCTATTGTGCCGATTGTAGACCCGCCGAAGTGGCTACTCATCTTCCACCTCCCGCCATGGCAGCGCAGTTTTTAGTTCGTCAACACATAAATTGGCGATAGTCATTGAGGATTTAGGCAGCGCCCTATCAATCCTTACTCCGCAAACAACAAACTTTATCTCGTTTTCTGCTTTGATGAATAAAGATGGAATGCCCCTAGTCGTTGGTCCGTCATCGATAGCATAAGCATATTCAATTTGCGTGCTGAGTTTTCTTATCTCCAAAAGCTGTCTTATCATATATAGATAATAACCGTTATAGGCATAGTCATCTATCATAATAATGCTGGCCTTGTAATAATCTTCAGTAACAACCTTGCCGGTTCCATCGCAATTTTCGCAATTGCTAACACATTCATGTTCATCACCGCAATGTTCACATTCACGATAAAAACGAATTTCGCCCTTGCCATTACACCCATCACAGGCGGCTTCATGCGGCACTTTGTGAACAAGATCAATTTTCAGGTTTACGAGGTTCATCGGCTTGAATGAAAGTGATTTGAACAAGTCATAGTATTTTTTCCCAATCCCTAAAGCAAGCCTATCTTCGCCATATTCGCCTTGATAATTAGCTAGATTTTTGGGCATAAAAAGAATGATTCTGCCGTCTGTAAAAGCCAGCACATATTCTTGTTCAAAGCCGACAATATAGGGCTTGTCAATTGAATCCCTGTCGCCTAGAAATAGTTCCGGTTTCATTTCTTTATCCTTTCAAAGTCATATAACCCCACAATGCCATAACAATTGCGTCGGCTACTCCGTCAAGATATACCGTATTTTTTTTGGTTCGCTTGTTTTCTCGGAAGCAAAAGTTTTCGTAAATCAGCGGTTCAAGTTTCTTCAAATAATTCATTACTCGCGCCTTAGCGTTTTCTCCCGGCATTCCAGAAACGAAAGTTTGCCATTCTTGGGCAGTAGGCTGAATAACATTCTTGCAATGACAATACAACATTCCGACCCATTCACCCTGCGATTTTGCGTTCTTGACTAAGCTCTTGGCGTTCGTTAGTTTCTTGCCGGTCTTTCTGTCGGTTATCATAAGAGCTGGTTTTTCTACAATTCCATAAGTAGTTGAGCTAAATTCACCGCAAATGTTTCTGATCCATCCTGCTTTTGTTTTCATATCAATATTTAGGGTAGAGTTTGCGATTGTTATATCGCCATGATGCGAACAAAAAGCAATGCCACCGTCCGCTCCAGGATCAATGCCGATAGTGCAAATAGTCATGTTTAGTCCCTTTGTTCCTCGTTCAATTTACACCACCATGCCCAAAGGCTTTTTCTATTTTCCAATGTTATCGCTTTCTGTTTCAAGGCAAGCATTTTAGAGCCAGTGTCGGCTTTCAATAACTCACCAGGGCTTATCGATTCGCTACTACTATCATCTAAATATCGGCCAGCGAAACGATTGCCTCTATCTAAATGATTATGAAGTTCCGGCCAATTCGGATACTCTTTCTTCACCGCATCAATAAAGTCTTGTGGATAGTTCATTGTTTTCCCCTACCATGCATTATAGAAACGAATCGCGGTTACGTCTTTTGGCAGATCTTTTACGTTGACTTCAAATCCGGCTTGCGAATCATCTTGATAGCCGGACACGCAAGAATGGTCTTCAATCTCAACCATTACTCCAGATTCATCTGGCTCTTTAAATTGGAAATATTGCAGCACTTCCTCTGGTATTTCAATGCTTACCTCTACACATGCCACCCAAATTTTTTTCATAGCGTGCCATTTTTCATCGACCGGTTTGAATCCGACTATATGCGTACTCATGCTCATTTCAATTTTCCCTCTCCGTAAACCCCAGCACCAAACTAACGCTTGTAGCCAGTACCGGGAAAACGATTGTAAAATTGCCATGCGTGATTATTTCGGTATAGACCACGCCAGCGCTTAGGATTGCTAGAATGATGTAGGTTAGTCGCATTGTTCACCTCTTATCCCTTTTAGCTGGCTTCCACCCGCCGTCCCATGTTCCGCCGTTTTGGTCTGCGAAGTTGTTTAGGGTTGGCATAAACTGTTTGCTTATTCTTGTGGGAGTTAGATTTGTTCGCTCCCGAAAAGCTCCGGGCGTGTAGCCGTCTTTGCGCGAATATTTGCAGGTTGCTACTTCATTACAGCGGACGATAATCCAAAACTTGGTTATGCGTACCACTACCCCTTTATATGGGGGCCTCCAATGAGGCTCAAAAATCACAAAAAAGCCTTTGAATTTGCGCCCGTCTTTTTCCCTGAAGCTTATCGGCTGCATTTATTCTCTCCACCTTTATTGTTATCTATCATACTTTCTATAATTTATATTGTCAAGGCTTATTTATAACTATTTTTACTTGTTCAATAATCTCAGATACTTTCAGTTGATAAAAGCACGGCGGGTATTTCTGATTTAACATTTTCGCTTTCGGGCACGGCTCGGCAGAGTGAATCATACACGGCATTAGGTTACAGGCATCTGAGGGGGGTTCTAGGGTCTTACAAAGCGGATAATGGATAGTTCGTATCTTGCCAGGAAAAGGCCCGTATAAAGCGATTGTAGGCACTTCTAATGCGGCTGCATAGTGAGTAAAAGCGCTGTCGGGAGCAATGAGCAAATTGCAGTTTTTCATTATGGCTAAATTCATTTCGAGAGTATGCAGCTTTTTGTTTTTTAGATTGCGGGGAAAATCACAGAGATTGTACGAGCCATGAATAGTTGCCTTGCCTGGATAATCGCCATCGCCACCTGCTACTAATACATAATAATTTAGATCAATCAATCGTGTTATCAGTTCGCGCAAAAGATCAGGTGGATAGGTGCGGATAAATGCAGATGCGCTGGCTTGAATCATAACCGTCTTTTTGTTTTCTCGATTTGCTTTCTCTAAAAATCGCCCGCCTTTTTCCTCCATGCCTTCGGACAAGACAAAGTCTAATCTATAATCTTCAATCTCAATATTCATCCAAGATGCAAATAAATCTATCGCATGTAAATCAGGGTTAGTGCTTGCCTCAATGCTGTTTTCAAAATGCATGCAGTAATCGTATCGTTCAACGTCCGCATATTCAATGGGAGTATATATTTTTTCGTCAACGTAACTATTGTTTTTCCACACCACAAAATAATGCAGCCCGCAGGTAACGCCTATTTTGCAAGCGGGGTACTGCTTTTTTAGTACGCGAATGATCGGAGTCAGAAACAGTAAATCGCCGTGGCCACCTTGCCGAATCAGTAATAATGATTTACCGTCTAAGGATTGCCCTTTATATTTTCGATAGTTCCCGCCCTCTATGAACGGAATGTGTTTTATGATCGGCGCGTTTAGGTCTACGAGGTTCCGGTAAAAGCCATCTTGGATCAAATATTCTTTGCCCATTTCAATCGCTAATTTCTTACTGTCGGATTCGCATCCGTCATATAGGTTGCCGCGAATTGATACGATTTTCATGGGTTATTTCATTCTCTCCAATTGCTCATAATCCTTCACTTTCAGCTTCCACATGATCGGTGTGCCGTCGTCAAAAAAGCGCGTTCTCTCTCCAAAGGCAGGGCGCGCAACAATACCCTCAATCGGCCTTTCTTCGTTGGCTTCTGTGCTTCTAGGCTTGCTTTTTACATATTCAATTGATTGCTCTAATGACATTTCTTCGCTTATTATAGGGACTCTCGGAACATCAAGCCGATAGGAAGCTACGTGTATCGTGCTTTGATCAAGCCATTTTTCGTTGCTCTCTTTATCCGGTTTTTTATTAGATAGGGCATAAATAGCATTTTCAAGTTCACTATCGCTTATTGCAAAAATGTCATATATAATTACCCCAACATCATTTCTATAAAGCTCACCACCTTTTTGGATCGATGCCCCATATCCTTCGGTGAATAAAGCCACTGCCGAGTAACCGCCAAAATTAGCGTTGAAAAATTCATTAGTAAATTTCTCGGTCAAATACGGCACCAACTGCGGCCTGATTACAGACGTATCTTTCTTGCCTAAAAATCTAGCTTGCTTTCTGTCCCATAAAATTCTTATCTGTTCACCGTCAATCTTTTCTGTGATATGCCAGCGTTTGACACTTACAAAATCAAGGCAGGAAAAAGCGCCTTCGATGATGCAAAATTTGTTGTCAGGATCTCGTTTCCATAGTGTGTTTATTTTGGGATAGAGCATTTTGTTATCCTTTCTCATTCTACCGGCGCAAGCGATATTTTCTTGGCAATCAAGTTATGCTTTCTTTTTTCCATACGCCAGTCGCTCATAGTCCAAATGTCGTCAGCATAAGGCAGAGCCTTCATACATTTTGCAATAGACTCTTTACGGGTCCAAGCTACTGTCCAATCTAAAAGAAGCATTTCCTCGTCAGTAAACCGTTGTAAAATAGCCCACATTTGTTTAGGTATGATTACCATGTGTTATTCTTTCACTTGACATAAATCCTGTTGCTCACACCAAAAACCCGGTGACTTTTCCATGTCAATGGGCGTATCACAGCCAGGACAAATATCAACGCTCGATTCGTTCAATAAAGTAAGTCGGTCCGCAAAAACTTTGATAACCGCATTCTTTTTTCCGCTTCGTTTGTCTAGGTAAACTTTGATTTTATTGTTTCGGCCAAGGCCAATTATCGTTCCCGCATATTCACCAGTATCTTGATAAAGCGATAATTCAACTCGCTTGCCTCTAATAAAAGCTGCATTATAAATACTGCAATTAATTGTAATAGAGGTTGCTTCAAGATAATTATTTCCTTTTCCACGAATGTTTTTATTAAATATTTTTAGCTCTTTTCTAAGGTCCTGATATCTTTCACAGCTTTCTTTCATAGGGCAATGGTTGCATGGTTTATAGATCATTTTATATCTCCATCTCTATGCCTAGCGGCGCGTTGATTATCACTAAGTACCACGATCTATATTTGAAAATCTCAGTGTTGTTATCGCTCGCCTTCGTTTCCAGCCAATCCAGCGGTTCATTCAAAGTTTTCTTTTTGCCGATATCGATAGTGAGAAACAGAGTGTTATTTGGTTCATCATAGCTAACTTGTTCCAATTTGCCGAATGATGGGCGTGCGTTTTGGTTAGGGTAATAGACAACCTTGCGGCCTACTGATTTCTCGAAATGTGGGATTAGCGCAGTGGTTGTTTTCATTTATCTACCTCCAAAAAATAGGAGCGGCGCATGGTGAAATACGGAAACGGGGAAAAAGGGGAAGGACGCCGCCCCTAATCGATTGTTTTCTGTGAGCCTGCTTTTATTCATCGTTGATCTTTAAATCTTTTTTTTCACCGCGATGGTGAAACTCAAAGCTAATTACACATAAAAAGACAGCAATGGCAATTAGAATTACAATAAACCATGTATAGCCTCCTAGAATAAGACTATATCCACCATCTTCTTTTTGCGCTATTTCATAAACAGGTGATTCGCCACAATCGCATCCGCAAATCCCGACAGCTATGAATAAAAGTGTGATTAGATAGATAGGCTTCATTATCACGCCCCCTTCCAGATCACGGCTTCATTATTTGAGTTCATTTACGCTCTCTCATTTCGGATTGACTAGGGACTCAAAATGATATCTGTCATCATTCCATCGCCTCATCAGAGTTTCTAGGCTTGCCCCAATACCGTTTCCTAAACAATGGTACTCATTTAAGTCAAAGGCTTCTATTCTTGCCCTTCCACAGCTAGCACAACGAATAACCCAATATCCATTTACAGGAAAGCCCTTGCCTCTCATAATCATCAATTCAGGGCGGGAACTACAAAAACAGCACCCTAGCTCCTGAAAAAGCAATTGACCGGGACAGCAATTACTGAAAAGAGATATAAAAGGTTCGGGGTCAACGGCAGTCCCCTCTATTTCTGTTGATACTAATAATTTCTCGATTTTGTCCCGTAGCTCTGCCATTTCAATCTGGGTCGGATCATTCATGCTTCTACCCCTTCCAGATCACGGCGTCTGTGTTAGTCATTTTCGGCCCCCTCTTCTATGCGGCCAGCATGTGCCGATTCCCACTTTCGAAATTCTTCACATGTTTGCGTATTCCACGCGCCCCAAAGGTCACACTGTTGCCTGTGTTCGCAGGTGTCACACGGAATAGATCCGGGCTGCCTTTTGCTGTCTGGTATTGGCCAATATTCCATCACGCCCCCTTCCAAATCACGCCCTCGTTATTTGAGTTCATTGTTTCCTCCACCTTCATTGTCAAACCGCATTATAAAACAGACTAGCTACATTGTCAATGCGGCTTCGGTTAGGGTGATGAGGGTGGGGTTCATTGTTGGGCAAGCTTCTTCGCAATTGCGATTGCCGCCTCGTCATTCGCGGCCTCGATTTTTTCGGCATCCGTGCCGTCGCCGCCATCATGCATTTCGAGTTCATAGGTTCTCATAACCCTCTCCCCTCTATGTTTCTTACGCTTCAAAAAAGGCGCGAACGTCGCCATATTCGACCACAATCAAATCAAAGCGAGGCTCGCCCGGACGGCTTTGCAGGTTCTCCCAGGTGTAGGTCATGCGACCGTTCGACTCTTCCGTTTCGGGAGTGCCGTGCTCGGTGATGAATCCTTGTACGGTGTCTCGGGTGATCGTCACGTCATCTTCGCAAATCCCGTGGCCCAGGTCGTTGGCGATCGTTTCGGCAACCTCTAGTCTGATTTCTTCGTAATTCATTTCCCTCTCCCCTCGTTCCTGGCTTTGTTTGGTTTCTGTGTATCTCATGGTTAGTAATATAGTTTACTAGATTTATAATGTCAAGCTAAATATTCACTTTTTATTTATTCGTGATATCAGTGAGTTACGTTGTTACCAGCGTTTTCAATAGAAAGTATGCTAAAATTGCCCATTAGGATACAGCATAATCATTCAGCATTTCTTGCAGTCAGCACCAATTTTATTATCCATCCGTGCGCTATTCCAATCAAAAGGCGGATCGGTCGCTAGTGGCGTAATGAGTACGGCGAATCTCTGGCCAGCTCGTTGCATAAGCTTCCAGTAATACCAGTCGGTAGGCATACGATCGGGCTTGCTATCTCTAACAATCTCCGTTTCGGTTGGAGGCCCCCACTGTTGCCAGAAATCATAGCTAGCTACCCAAAGCCTGCCACTCGCCGCGTCTCTTACTTGGATTTTATAGTCGCCAATAACTAAATTATTTTCGATAATCCGATATTGATCCGGGCTGGTGTAAGGATCTGGCGGGCCATCGTATGGTGATACAACGGTGATATTTTTTTCTTTAGCTATCTGACTATTTAGAACTTTTAGTGAAGCCACTGCCCATCCTGGCCTTGTTATTACATCGTTATCGATCATAACTAAATATTCACGCTCATTTGCCGGCAGCATTTCCATCATTTTTAAAAACTGTTTCCAAGCAAAGTTTTTAGACCAATAAACGCTTTCTAATGTAGCACTACTATTCATAACGATAGATGATACCTTGCCCTTTGCCAGCCAATTATGATACAACGGCAATAGAATAGATAAGTTTTCTTCATCGCTCCCATTGTCGAATATATAAATATCTGTAGAGTTATTAGTCGTCCGTATCAATGATTCAATGCATTCTCTGGTACAATGCGCCCTGTCTCTAACTGATACGAATGCTTTGATATTGCTCATTATTTACCTACAATTCGCTGCCAGAGGGTTTTCTTTATTTCAAATAATTCACATTTACCACCCTCATTGAAATAATCGCATGTCCCTGGAAGCGTTTTTGACCACCCAGTCATATGATCATAGACCTTGCTCATGTTATTCGGATGAAAGCATTTGTCCCAAAAAAGCCTAGGTCGGCTGTGCTTGCACTTGAAGCATCCTGGATTCATTTCTCCACCTCCTTTATCTAATCAAACTCAGTACCGCTATTACCGTATTTTACATCCTCTATAAATGTATAGATTATTACTGTTATATAAATAAGAAGTGATATCTTTAGCGTAGTCCACAGACCGTTTTGTGTGCTTTCTAGCGATATATAATCAATGATAAAGTCTGCCTTTCAAATTGTTATCATAAATATCCAAAAATTGGCTATACCGGAAAGAACGTAGGCTAAAATAGCTCCTATATATAAATATTTGGCGCTATCTCTTTCTTTGAATTTGATCGGTCTTTTATAATAACTACTATCGGTTTTTAGGGCGCAATAAAATCTATATACAATAACAGCAAAAATAAGATATACAGCGCTAGATATTGGCAATAGGTAAATCAGATTATTCATTTCTCCACCTCTATGACTATACTACTATAGATATGTTATATTGTCAACTGCCTTTGATAGAATAAATTGCGGCATCGGCTATAGCAATCTTTTCTTCAATGGTAAGCTCTGGGAAAATTGGAAGACTAATTACTTCTTTCGCTGTTTTTTCAGCTATTGGCAAGTCGCCTTTTTTGTAGTTCAATGATTCATAGCAAGGCTGCAAGTGCAACGGCAAGGGATAGTATATTTCGCAACCGATGTTTTTATCTTTCAGATATTCGACCACTTTATCACGACCATCATTGCAGATTCGTAAAGTAAATTGATTGTAGACATGGTGACGGCCCGAAACTTCAACCGGACAAATCAGTAATTCTATCTGTGAAAGCAGCCTTCGATAATCGTTAGCGTTATTTCGTCTTTGCTCATTCCAGAAGTTTAGATATGGTAGTTTAGTAGAAAGTATTGCGGCCTGCATTGCGTCAAGTCTGAAGTTTCCGCCAATTAGCTGATGATAGTATTTCGGTTTCGCGCCGTGATTTCGCAGCATTCGCACCCTGTCGGCTCGCTTTGAATCGTTAGCTATTACTACACCGCCGTCACCCATGCAGCCTAGATTTTTGGAAGGAAAAAACGAAAAGCACCCGTAATGTCCAATTGAACCGGCGCGCCTGCCTTTATACGTTGCCCCTATCGCTTGTGCCGCGTCTTCTATTACAGCTAAATTATGCTTTTCGGCAATGGCCATTATTGAATCCATATCAGCGCACTGGCCAAACAAATGAACCGGGATGATTGCTCTGGTATTTTTATCTATCGCCGCTTCTATTTTCGCCGGATCGATGTTGAATCCATCTGCCTCAATGTCTACAAAAACCGGCGTTGCCCCTACCCGCGAAATAGCACCGGCAGTAGCAAAAAAAGTGAAGGGGGTTGTAATTATCTTGTCGCCGGGTCCAATGTTTTCGGCCATAAGAGAAACGAGCAAAGCATCCGATCCGCTACTAACCCCGATGGCATGATTAGATTTGCAATAAGCGGCCATTTCATTTTCAAATTTTTCAACAGTTTTGCCGAGGATGTATTTACCCGACCTAACGCATTCTAATACTGCTTTTTCAATGTCATAATATATAGTTGCGTATTGTCGGCTCAGATCAAGAAATGGGATATTCATTGACTTGCAAAATATTTAGGTAGGGTTGCTGTCAATCCGCCGATAAATTTCAGCACTTCCGATTCTTTCATGTCTAATATTGCGTCTTGTATAAACCTTATAAAATTAGTTGATGATTGACAGTTATTTCCCCACCATATTGGATGAAACAAAAATTGACTAACGCTCTTTTCTCTATTATCACAGGCGGAATTGAAGCAAGGCCATTTGAAAACGCCCCTTGAATCGGCAAAGTAATTTGTCATTAGATTAGGACTGCAAGCCACGATGCGGCCGTTTACAATATCGCTGTCTAGGTAGTCCCTATGGATGGAAAATGAAGTTACTTTTTTGCCGATTATCTGTTCCAAGATATCACAGTCTGCATCTAGTTTTTCCGGGTTGATAAATTCATTTGCATGAAGGGCAATGTCATGACCTAATTCTTGAACCTGCAAAAGAATCGCTTTGCCAATTTTTGAATCAACATTATACAGCAATGATTCAACCATAAAAAAATAGGTAGATTTTATGCCAAGATCGTTTTCTATTTCTGCCATGTCAAGAGCCTTAGCAATCGACACGTCAATATCATGGCGCAATAAAAGAATAGGTTTATCTGATTTGTCAGTATAGTTTTCAAACATTCTTATTTCATAATATCTGAGAATAAAATCAATCAACCGCTTATAACAGTCAACCGTAAATCCATCGAATCCGTTTACCATGGCCTTTTTGATCCTTCCAATACTCGCGCTGGGTTGCCTACTGCAATTGCGTTAGCTGGTATGTCGGTTATCACATTGCTGCCTACTCCTATAAATGAATTGTCGCCTATCGTTATTCCGTTTTTGATTGTAACCCCCGGCCCGATATAAACATCATTGCCAGTCTTAGCCGATCCGCTTATCATTGCACCGGAAGATATCACATTGTCATCGCCGATTTTCACTCCATGCCCAATCATTACATTGTGAGCTATCAAAGCGTTTTCGCCTATTTCGGTATTACCGATAACCGCCCTTTGAACGGTACAATTATTGCCTATCCTAACCCTTGCGCCTATTGTTACTCCGCCGACATGGGTAGTATTATAAGTTTTGTTTTTGTGCCGATAAATATTCAATCCTTCACAGCCGATAACCGTATAAGGTCCGATATGAATATTATCATGAAGCATAACATCGCCATCTATAATTGCGGTCGGATGAATGCCATCATGTTTGAGTCTGATATATTGTCCCAAGTCGCTGTGTGTAGCCAAAACAGCAAACGCCGCCTTGGGATTGTCAGTAATGATTATTGCCGGTCCTTGTATTTCGTTATCTAATCGCCTTTTTATTTTCTCGTTTGTAATTATCAGGGCTGGCAGGCTTGCTTTCAATTGGTTGATTTCATCGGCGGATATATCTTTGTTGATAAATACCGCCTTACCGATTGCGTATTGTCCTAGCTGTGTAAAGCCCGAAAATATTATCTTATTCGCCTGTCTGGATTCAAGGGTTGCGACAATGCCCGCCTGTCCAAGAATCCGTATCGCTTCGGTTACTTTCAACCCACTTCTCGAAACTTGCAGGCAGGGCAGCCTATATAGATTCCTATTTCAGATAATGGCTTAGTCACAACCGCGCCCGCTCCAACTTTTATTCCCGGCGCAATATCACAACCGGCTAGTACGGCAACGTGTATTCCTAGTTCAACATTATCACCGATTTTGCTTATCAGGTTTTCGCCCGGCTTGTGACGAACGGTAGTATGCGAGCGGCCTAAAATACAGGACCCGCCGATAAAAGCGTTTCTGCCTATTTCATATCCATCGGCTATCGTGGTTCGAGCGCGAATGTTTGCCCTATCACGAATGATGCAATTACCAATCCTACAATAATCGCCGATCTTTACGTTGTTTTCTATTCGACATCCTTGCTGTAAAGTAACAAAATTATCCAGCGTCACATTATCGCCGACAACAACATTTTCTTCAATTACAACAAATTCGCCGCAGCGAAAGTTTTCTCCGTGCCAAAAAGAACAGTGAATCATTGCATTGCTCCTGATAAAAGGGGACTTGTATGTATGCCACACTCACCGCCACATTTTGAAGTTCCAAGCCATCTACCACCGCGCTCATCGCCGCCGACTACTAAATGGGTGCATGGTTCACACCCTAACGACCTATAGCCTTGTTCGTATAGTGGATTGACCGGTAGATTGTTTATCGCCGTATATTTCCAAACTTCAGTTTCAGTCCACAGCAAAATAGGATTTAGCTTTATCAATCCTGCGTCTCTTTCCTCAATTTCTTGCAGGTCGGTTCGGGTTCGCCCTTCGGTGCAACGCAATCCGGTTATCCAGCAACGGGCTTTCATTTCTTGAATAGCGCGGCGAGTCGGCTCTACCTTTAGTAATTGGCAGCATAAATTCGGGTCTTTTTTGTATAGTTCCGATTCAATTGATTCGCTGTTTTCATAAATTCTCGCCAGCGGACAGCTAGCCGCCATTTCAAACATGAATTTTTTTGTTGCCTTTGGTTTGAACCGGGTAGTTATAATAAATTGGTTGATATCGGCGCTAACTTTTCTGGCTAAATCCCATATCACGATAGAATCTTTGCCTAGGCTATTAGCTACGACCAATCTACTTCCATATTCACGGTAGGCTCTCTCAATCAAATCAAGAGACCGCTTGACCTTTTCGGCATAATTCAATTTAGCGGATAACTCTAATACGTTTTCATTCACGGGTATCATTGCGGTCACTCCTTTACTACTCTGCAACTGTGTTTAGTTATTATATGTGTTTGTCCACATGAGCATTCTGCCATATCACATGATGCTTTCAATCTGTTTCCACAAGCGCAAACCCAACCTATATGAATCGCCGGAGTTCCGATCATCAGGGAATGAGGCGCAACATCTTTGGTCACAACCGCACCGGCTCCAATCATACAATAATCGCCTAGAGTAATTCCACAAAGGATAGTAGCGTTAGCTCCTATAGTAGCCCCTTGATGTACTGAGGTTGGCTTGTATTCGTCTTTTCGCTCTACATGCGCCCTAGGAGTGGTTACATTCGTAAAAACCGCTGAGGGACCGCAGAACACGTTATCGCCTAAAGCTACCCCCTTATATATCGATACATTATTTTGAATCTTGCCGCCGTCGCCGACAATGCCGTCAATGCATACGTTTTGGCCGATTATACAGTTTTTTCCAATTACCGCACTGCCCATAATATGACTGAAGTGCCATACCTTAGAACCAGCACCTATTTGAGCGCCAGCATCGACAATCGCTGTGTCATGAATAAATACATTATCTGCTTTCATGCTCTCACCACCCTAGCCTTTCCTTTTCCGGTAATCGCATTTCTTGTGTCTATAATAATCGTATCAAGATTTAGTAATAAGGGAAAGTCTATTGCTTCGTGGTTTGTGCTAATAACTATCAAATCATATTTGTCTAAATTTTCTAAAGTAATGCTTTGTTTTCCGGCTAAATCGCCGTGCTTGCGCGTGGTCGGGATTGCAGAAACATGAGGATCATAATAATCGACCGTTGCGCCCCACTCTTCAAATAGTTGAATCAGAACTAATCCTGGGCTTTCTCGAATATCATCAACGTTTGGTTTATAGGCAATGCCGATTACTAATATTTTCGCATTTTTTACCGTCTTGGCTTCTTCGTTCAACGCCCGACTAGATCTAATTACCACATTATAAGGCATGTTGGTATTTATTTCGCCAGCTAGTTCTACAAATTTGCAAGGCAGGTCATATTTTTTCGCCAGATAAACTAAATAGAACGGATCAATCGGCAGGCAATGACCGCCTAATCCCGGCCCCGGCTCAAATCTCATAAACCCAAACGGCTTGGTAGAGGCTGCGTCAATTACTTCCCAAATATTGATACCCATTTTTTCAAGAATTGTTTTCATCTCATTGACCAGGGCGATGTTCACGGCACGAAATATATTTTCTAATAGCTTTGCTGATTCGGCAACCTCGCAACCATTGACTTGGACTACTTTGCTTGTGACTATTTCGTACATTTTCGTTGCCAGCAATAAACTATCATCGTCAAGCCCGCCGACAATTTTAGGGGTGGATTCCAATGAATAGTTTTTATTATTCGGATCTTCCCTTTCCGGTGAGTAAGCTAAGAAAAAATCATTTCCCGCCCGCATTCCCGAATTATATTCCAGGATCGGAAGCAAAATGTCTCTAGTTGTGCCCGGATAAGTAGTTGACTCTAAAACTATCAGCGAGCCTTTTTGTAGGTATTGGCCGATTTCGTTTGCCGTGCTTTCAATGTATGACAAATCAGGGATGCGATATTCATCTATCGGGGTTGGTACGCATATTATTATTACATCGACCTTGGCTATCAATGATAAATCAGCGGTGGTATATAAATATCCGCCGTCTATGTTTGATTCGATATAGCTTGCTGAGATATGGCTGATATAACTTTGTCCTTTATTTAGCAGGTCAATTTTGTTTTCATCGATATCAAAACCAACGGTTCGTATGTGATTATCTGCGAACGCCAGCGCCAGCGGCAATCCTACATAGCCTAATCCGATAATGCCGACCTTTACGTTTCGACCATTGATTTTTTCTTTCAAAATTTCCGCTAATTTATTCATACAAGCCTTTCCAATTTTTCCGTTTCCACTTCCAAGTCTGCATCGACCATCATTTCGACCAATCCTTCAAAGCTTACCGCCGGTTTCCATTTCAATTTCCGCTTCGCTTTCGAGGGATCTCCGCGCAAAAGTTCCACATCAACTGGTCTTATAAATCGCTTATCGACCTTTACACATTGCTTCCAATCTAAACCAACATGACCAAAGGCAGCCTTACAAAAATCCTTTACCGAATGAGTTTCGCCAGTGGCAATTACAAAATCATCCGCCTCGTCTTGCTGCAACATAAGCCACATAGCATTTACATAATCTCCGGCGAAGCCCCAATCTCGTTTGGCGTCCAGGTTTCCCAAATATAGCGCATCGACAATTCCCAGCTTTATCTTAGCTACTGTGTTAGTGATTTTACGAGTGACAAATTCCATGCCGCGCCGTGGGCTTTCGTGATTAAACAGGATTCCAGAGCACACAAAAATGTCATAGCTCTCCCGATAATTCATCGTTAGATAATGACCGTATACTTTGGCCACGCCATAAGGGCTTCTGGGATAAAACGGGGTAGACTCCCTTTGAGGCGTCTCCCGTACCTTGCCGAACATTTCCGAACTTGAAGCTTGATAGAACCTTATTTTTGAATTTACCGATCTAATCGCTTCTAGAATATTTGCTACTCCTAACCCTGTAATCTGGCCAGTTGTCGCTGGACTTCGCCATGATTCCGGCACAAAAGATTGAGCGGCTAAATTGTAAATTTCTTTCGGCTCCGAATCCTGAATAGCTCGTATAAGTGAACCTTGATCGGTCATGTCGCCTTGAAGCAGTGTAATGCGTTTCAATATGTGTTTGATACGCTCCAGATTACCCGTACTAGACCGCCTGACAAGCCCACTAACGGCATATCCCTTGGCAAGCAATAGCTCTGCTAGGTAAGATCCGTCCTGCCCTGTAATGCCGGTTATGAGTGCTTTTTTCATTTCGTACTCCAGATATAAACAGGCCCAACGCTAGAGCCGAATGCGCCGCAAATCATTTTATACCCTAATGGTTCAAGCAAATCAGTGATTTCTTGTTTTTCACGATTCGGCTTTTCTAAATAACCGATAGAACATTCTGAAGCGATAACCGGTTTATATTTTTTGATGATAGTCATTCCCGATTTGAGAGCATTCATTTCCGCTCCTTCAATATCTAGTTTAATAAAAGAGATACTTCTATATGGCTTTAGTATAACATCCAGTTTTTGACAAGGAACTTTAATTGCTTTCTTTTCCGGTAATCCAAAATCAATTTGCCTCTTTCCAGGCAATGCAATTCGCGATCTTCCCATATTTATATTATCGGACACCCAAAAATCAGCCCTCTTGTTATTATTTGCTACTGCAACATTGATCACTTTCCATTTTTTAGTCCTAATATTAGTCTTCAAATTCCATTCGCAAATCCTGGAAAGTGGCTTATAAGCTTCTATGGCTACCACATGTTTTGACGGGCATTCACCGGCAAAAAAGACACTATGATTTCCTATGTTAGCTCCTACATCAACGTATATTCCGGTGATATTTAGTGACCGAATATAATTGAGAAGCTGGAGTTCATAAAAAGTATCGTTTCGTTGTAAGGATTGTACTATTCGGTCATGTTTTCCCCAGCCTGCAATCGTATATTCTCTTGTGTATTTGATCGGAACTTTTATCATCTAACTATCATCCTTTCATAATAGCCTTTATTAAACACCCATTTATGAAATTGATAAACGGCTTCTTCTGATTCTTTATCGTACAACTCTCGCCAATTTCTCGGCCTATTTGATTTCATCAAATGTTTTATTTCAGCGCTATCATCTACTTTACCGCCGAACAGCTTAAGCGCCTCCCTTACATCTTTTTCGTAATTTTCGTAACGCAGTATTATTAGATTTTGAGGTAGGTTTCCGTCTGGTAATTCTATGAAATGCTCATAACTTCGCCATGTATAAGCTAAATCAAATTTTTTCAACGCAACAACCCATTCATGAAAAGGCAATTTTGTTATTTCATATTGCTTTGGATTGTCTCTCCGCAAAAGCTGTGCAAGGGTTTGCTTGTAAAAATGATATAGCGAAACCATTTTATCGTATGGATTGCGAAACATTGCTATTACATACTTCACCTTGTTCGGGTCCAAGTCCAATTCTTTTTTCCGTTTATATATACCGCGCAACGTGGCATGTTTCCAGCCCGCTTTAGTCGACAAAAGATGCCCTTGATCCCTTAAATAATCTTCTTTGAAAACAGACTCCAGCACATAATAACAAAGGCTAGTCCCTCCCGTTTTCGGAATATGGATAAAAATGCAGTCATTGAAATACAGCATTATTATATTTCCTTTTGAATCGGGAAAATAAACTTATCTCTATATGGAATAGGCGAGCCGATTTTATCATGTGGAAATTCTTTCTGAAAAGCGCCCATGCCTCTATACCGTTGGTGAAAAGTAAGCTGCCCGAGATCTTTCAATAACGCCGCGATAATAATAAACCCGCCCGGAACAAGGCAGTCTCGTATATTTTGCATTGCATTAGAAAATAGTTCGTCACTGGTAATATGCTGGGTAACGTCAAGCACTATAACAAGGTCAAATTCTCCAGGCGGCGATCCTTGCGTAATGTCAAGTTTCACAAATTTCATGCCGGGAACAGTGGCCTGTATTTTATTGAAAAGTATATCTGTAATATCCGTTCCAAGGTATTCGCCGACATTCGCTTCACGTAAAACATTTGCATAGAACCCGTTTCCTGTTCCTACTTCCAATACTCTGGATTTGGTTA
>Ga0307928_10000126_pt1 | contig 46514 bp, 71 predicted proteins | sample AceLakmetagen232_FD_201815 | JGI IMG/M metagenome (GOLD analysis project Ga0307928, IMG submission 201815) | Saline water microbial communities from Ace Lake, Antarctica - #232 | ecosystem: Environmental > Aquatic > Non-marine Saline and Alkaline > Saline | place: Antarctica: Ace Lake...
GCTTTTGATCTGACGGTATTCCTATGTTTGATACGGCACTAACTGCAGCCGGGCCACCAAACGCCATTGTTGTTTGTAGCGACGTTTGATACAAATTCTCTTTTAAGTTAGCAGGCGACATTGCAGTGGGGTCTATGCCGTGTCTAACAGACGCCTTCGCTTGACCTACCGATGTTATGTTTTCCTCGCCAATCTCGGAAGCGTATTGCACGAAAAACTGCTTCGCTGCATTTTTGAATCCGCCCTTTAGAATAACGTTTTTTGTGAACAAGCCCTCTGCACCACTAAGTCCTAGCATATTAAAGATGGTCATTACCCCGCCTTCCCACAAGCCAACCTCAATGGCATAATCAAGGGACTCGGCGTGGGTTTTTTTCTTGCTACGCGCTTCCGAATACGCGTCGTTTGCGGCTGAAACTACGAATCCAGTAGTCATTGCTGGCAAACCAGCCGGGCCAAGCAGAAGCATTTGATTTATGCTTCTGGTAGCACCAGATATGCCACCACCAAGGTCTTTGCCAAGAATAGAATCTTCATCCATGCCCCTTCGGTATGCCGATGCTAAATTTACAGCTTCATATAGTTTTGTTGCATCTTCATCTGCCCCGGAAGCACGAAGCAAAACACCCAATATGCCAAGCACAGCCTCAGTGGTTCCTCCTTCGATATTTCGCAAAAGAGCGTTTGAGGCTGGGGCATTGGGGTCTGTTGGCTTAGCTTCAAAGCCAGCAATTTCCTTGGCTTGCTTTATTATTTCCTCTCGTCTAAAAAATTCCCTTGTCTGCTCGTTGTGATATGGTTCCCACCTCTCACCAAACAATGATTTTGTTTCATCAGAAGAACCCAACAACTCTTGTTTAATAAAATCAAACCCAAAATCTCTTGCCTTGAAGAATAACTGATCTGCGTTTTTGTGTTCGGTAAATCTATTATATCTCGCAACAATAGAATCATGGTCTTTGGCATTAAAATCATGTTCTTTATTATCAAGAAGTTTTACCCACGAGTCGTTAATATATTCTTCTGGACTATCTGACTCAAGTGCGCTTTGAGCAATGCCAGAAATCAATAATTCTTTTTTAACCGCTGGGGTTTCAAGAGAACCAGAAATGCTTTGTCCAAGTTCGTCATCAAATCCTTTATAGTGGCTATCAACCCATTGCTCCTGCTCTTGTATTTCGCCGGGCGATAACAATTTTCTTTCTTCTAGTGTTTCTCCGTACGGCGCAATATGTCTAAGATGTGGTTTGTATATTTGTGAATCGTTTTTTGTAAAAGAGAGAAAATCTGAATTTTCTTTGACAAAATCTTCTGTTGACTGGGGCTGAATTTTAGATAATTCATTTATTGCAGAATTACTGGCTGCTAAAGCCTCGTGATTAGCGGCAGATTCTTCTTCTGGTGAAACAACTGGTTGGCCGGGAGTAGCCAAGGGAGCATCCGCAGGCTGAGTAATTGCGGGGGCGACTGGCTGGGGAGCTTGCGCAGCAGGGGTTAGCGATAATTTGTAGGCTTCCTCAAACCCGCCCCCTTGCACAGGGTCGGAAGTTTCAACAGGAGGGCTTGAGATCGCTACATTATTATCAATCTTCGATAATTTATATGCTTCTTCAAAACTCATTCTTTAAATCCAGCTTCCAAAAATACTCTTTTTAGTTCTTCCATAGACGCGTAAGGATGTTGTTCTTGATATTTCCTTAGGAATTCAGCAGCGGTCGTAGTGTCGGACGTTCCTGGAGTTTGGTCAAAATCTTCTACTGGTGTCGGGTCAACTGATGAGTCATCACCAGTTAGCAATCCCCTTAAGCTATTACGTGCGCTTATCTCAGTTTCTTTTGCTGTTTTTAATTCTTTTCTGGCATCTTTGACTTCTTCTGATTCTCCATCTGACGCGTCTAAGACCTCTTCATATTTCTTTTCGGCATCTTTAACACCATCCTTGGCAATATTGAGCATGGTAGAAGCATCTTTTTTCTGTCTTTCGGTATCCTTCGTCGCTTTCTCAGCTTCTTTTTCAGCCTTCTCAACCTGTTCTTTTCTAGCCTCATCTCCACGTGCAATGGTTTCATCTTCCTTTTGGAGTGCTATTTTATTGTCAACAGAGTTATTCAATGCTGCTATTTCTCGATTTTTCTGCTTGGTAAAACTGATCATATCCTTATTCTTAGATTGCCTGTAAAGTTCGTCAAATCTCCGCCTGTAAGATTTTTTCTTTTCAGGATCAACAATAGTATCAATCTTGTCTGATATCTGATTTTTAATCTCGTTGGCCTCAAGCCGCTTATTATCTCTTTGGGGCTGGGTGGCAGTCATTTTATTGTAATTATTAAATGACGAAATGCTTGTTTTTGTTTTTTCCGTTTCAGTGCGGTCATTAACATCACGAATCATCTTCGCGTAAGCAGATCGCTCCGGTTCGGTTTGGGCTTCGGCATATTTTTGCCTTAGAAAGTCGATATCTCCATATTTATAAGCATCTGTTATTTGCTCTTGTAGAGTCTTGGGCTGCGTGCCAGTAAGCTGGTTTAACTGCTCCTGCCTGCGTGCCCTTACTTCTGGATTAGATGTTCTGGCAATAGCCTCCTGTATTTTCTGGACAGCGTTTTGCCGTGCAGTATCGCGTTGAGTCTTTCTTGCAGCAGATTTATCCCGTAACTCCTGCCGGTGTTCAGGTGTATTCGCTGCTTGATATTTGGATACAATCGCCGCCTCATCGTCCTCAGTCATTGCTCGCGGTAGTTCAAGCGGTGGTAGTTCCTCTTGTTCTACTGGTAAAACTTTGTCATTGAACTGGGAATCCAGTTCGTTTACCCGATCAAGCATCTTTTGCTTTTTGGCTGGGTCGGACTCAAATTGCATATCGTCTAGAAGTTTTTTCCTTTCAATTATGTTGGCAGTTTCCTCCTCACTGGTCATCGGCCGAAATTCTCTTGCCGTACCCTCGCCAGAAGGAGCTTTTCCGTCGTACATGTCCTGCAAATCGTTGTACTGTTGCTGAAGTTTTCTTTTCTTTTCAGGGTCAGTAGCGTTTCCAAACTCCTCATATATTCTTTTCTGTTGCTCGATTATATTCCGCTTCTTATCGTTTTCGCGGTTCATTTCAACAGGTGCCTGATCAGTTTGTTCAGGAGTTATTACAGGAGTCGGAACAGCAGTTTCTCCCCATCCACCAGCAGCTTTTGGTTTTGTTGATGGGGCATATTTGCTGCTTGGAACACTTTGCGTTTCTGACGACGGAGAGTATTTACTTGGAGTAACGGTTTTGTCTCCCCGTAACTCTTTTTCTATTTCTTTGCGTCTTGGGTCGTTAATGCCTAATCCGTGATATTCATTCGACAACTTTCGACGATTAACCTTATCGTTTATGGCCTTTTCTTTTGGGGTTATTACTTTTGCAGGAGTTACCGGAACAAGGGGCGTTTTCGCAGGCTGTAGAGCCGTAGTACGTGCGGGACGCCGTTGCTTCTGTGGAGCCTGACTGTCAGTAGCCCGCTTTGTTACACGCGTAATAGGCGCAGCACCACGAGTACCAGTATCCGCTTCTTTGATCTTTTCTCCACCTTGATATGTCCCGCTAGTAGTTTGCACCCTGCCGCCGCTACGGTATATCCGCGTTCCTGGCGCAGGTCTGGCTCTAACGGCACTTTTACCAGTAGTCTTGCCAACACCGCCGATAACCTTACGATTCAACAATTCTTCTCGTTTTTTCCTACGCTTATTTGCTTTAGATGCCATTGCTGCTCCTAGATTGTTGATTTAGTAATGGTGTAGTTTTGGCCTATGTCTACAAGGTCTGTTATCTTACTATTAACAAAGTCTACGCCGTTTGTAAAAGTCACCCGCTCGTAAGTATCGTTTAACGCTGCGTCACAATACACAGAACAGTTTGTAACCGTAAGACTACTAAACCCGCCAGTGAAGTTTACTGTACCATGAACCGCCAAAGTCGTTATCGTAGTTGCTGTGTTGTAATGCAGCGTCCCACCATAAACGGTTGCGGTAGTTATACCACCAGCTTTTTGGTAGAAACTTCCAGATCGCTGGTTCAAGGTCGTTACACTTGTTGATGCGTAAACAGTCCCGCCATATTGAGTCAACGTCGTAGGAGTTGTAACACCACTTCCAAGATAGACCGTGCCGCCAGAAACATTTATGGTCGTAAATTCCGCGGCCTCTCCACCAAGTGAAGCAATTCCTACTGTAGCGTTATTCGACGGCATTATGTTCAGTGTTGCAATCGCATTGGAACAGGAGATATTCAACGGATTTACACCTAAGGTTTGGCTTGTACCGGCCTTTTTAACCGACACGGTTGTTGCATTTGTCAACTTTAGGTATGTTATTCCAGTTCCAGACAAGTCTACAGTGTGGTCTGTGTAGCCCGTAAGGTTTGCTATCAACGGAGCAATCACCCCAGCCGTATTCGAGCCGATAGTAATTGCACATCCATCTTCAACCGTCAAAGAATTTAGAGCGTTGTCAAACGTGCCGCCGTCTATATTTACCGTAGAGTTTGCGGGGATAATTACGTCATCACCTGCTGCCGGAATAGCCGCACCACTCCAGTTAGCCGCAACTGTAACATCTCCATCTGTCGAGCCGTCCCATAATTTAGTTGCCATAATTTATCCTTTGTATTTGAGTCTTATTTTGCAGTTTTTGTCAAAATGGTCAGGGCAATCGCCCATTGTACAAGAGCAGATGTGCGGCTTACCGCAGCAATCCGGCACGGCGAATTTGCATTTATCGTTGCGTGTATTTTTCTTTTCGGCAGGTAAATTGTCTTTGGTGTATCCGTATGGACAAATTTCTGGGAATCCTATGGCCTTTTGTTGTCTAACATCATTACGACAAGTAATGCAATGCTTTAATGATAAACATGCTTTATTTACTCTCTTTAGATTCATAATGTCACCGTCGCTTGACATCCAGAACATGAAGGAGTTCCATTAAGCGTAAATGTGCCATCTAGTATCCCCACATTGCATTCGATGTCACCTTTTGGAATTACCTGCATATCGACCTGGCTATAACATGGATTTCCACCTGGGTATCCAAAACTTGGAACAGCAGATTGGAGATGAAGAATTGCAGCAGAAAAAACACATTCCACTTTACAAAATGTCAGCCATATTCCATACTCATATTCATACCCAACAGGCCCCCAAAAACGCCAGATACAGTACCTGCGAGTAGGGTCGTCATAATAATCAAGAAAAGAAAGAAGACCCGCAGCATTATAGTAATCTGAAGCACAAGACCCTAATATAGACACAATGGGTGTGTTTTGACTTCCTTTGCAATTACCACATATATCTAAACACCCACAACAACAATCCTCACCCACGCCAAAATTGCCGCTATCGTCAATGATGAATTCTCCATCACCATCGCCGGTGTCTATTGTAAATTCGCCGTCCCACGCCATTAGCAAGCCTTCCCTGCAAGGGTTTCGTTTGCATCGTAAAGAACAAGGGTTGCGCCATTATAAAACGCCAGCCCATAATCATTAGCAGTCGGGGCTTTCATCTTGCCTACTATGGGTCGATTTTTCGAGGGAGACTGGGCAGTAGCAAGCTCTGTTCCGGTAATCGAATTTACTGTATATGTGAATGTGCATTTAACAGTCTTGCTTCCCGTAACCCCGCCTGTTTGAGTCACCTTTACGGGAAACAAACTAGAAGGTTTTGGGTTTATAAAGAAATAATGAGCCACACCATCAACATCGAAAAACTCGAACATAATGGCGTAAAAATTGGCAATGTACAAATCTTCAGTGCCCTCAAGTTCAGATGCAGCGTTAATGGAAGTCGTACCACTTCGCCCTCCAGACAAGTTTGTCAATGCACCAGCAGTTGTCACTGTTTGTTCAGTCCAAGCGTAAGCACCAGATGATTCGCCGGTAATCTTAGCTGCGAACACGCCTGTAAATTCATCGCCACCGCCTTCATTAACCTCGGTGCTTTCAATGAAAGCCTCATGCAACTTAACAATAGACTGGCCTCCAAAGTCGTCTACCAAAATAGGATATTGACCCTTGATGCTGTTTTCAGGCAGAAGCGGTTCGAGCTTATCGCCTTCGTCAAGGTCAACACCCGGCCCCTCTCGCATGGCGTTTAGTTCAGCAGCAAGATCGTTTGTCTTGGTCTTGAGTTCTCCGATTTGATTCTCGAAGTCTCTTTTCATGTGAAGCCAACTAGCTTTAGAATCTTCATCCAAAGGCCTGATAGGCTCCCCGCCCTGCATGGAATTAACAGCACGGGTGACTTTTTCAAGCTGATCTATAGCTTTTATATTACCCATTAGCTTACCAATGCTCCGAAGTATGAAAAGTCGTGTGTGGTTAATAAATTAGCGTAGAACTCGCCCGGATGCGCCGTAACTCCATCGTCGTTATCAGTAAGTTTAACTTCAACCCAGCCAGCATATTTGCCGTAAGTTTCGTCGTCAGCATCAAACCAAACCCAAATCTTGCGAGTTTCCCATAAAGTCAAATAACACTGGTCGTTCCAATCCTTAGTGTTTGCCAAGAAACTAGCTTCAAGCTGCCATAAGCTACTTGCCGCGCCAGTAATAGGTGTAAGTCTTGCACCAAGATAAATGCCATGCCGTATTGGGAGTTTGATAGAATCCATCGCGGCGTGGTTTATCATACCCTGATATGGTTCGTAATTTGCAGCGGTGTCATTATCGACAATTGCACGGATAATTATTCTTGTTTTGGGAATAAACGATACATTCTCACCTTTGGTAATGCGATAATGAGAGTTTGGGTATGACTCGCTTTTACCAAACAGCTTTTTACCGTCAAGGTCGAGCAATCTTGCTTGGGACGTCATGGCAGGTACGCGATATACCAATGCACTGTTAATGTTCTGCATCATCCACTCATCAGCAGTCAAAGTGGAGTAGTTTAAGATAATGCGAGCATTGCTTTCGATAAAGTTGTTGTCTACCTGAAAGTCGTTAAGGTACAGGTTGCCGTAAGTATGCCCCGCCCGTGCAGCAGCAATAGTGAAAGTAGAATCTGCAAGAGCGTTTGGCATGTGCAATTCAAGCATTGCAGACCGATATATTCCATTGCACTTTGACATCCTGCGCCGTGTTTGATACGCAGCCCATTCGCTTGTAGCAGCAGTATCCTGTCTTGGCGCGGAATAGGAACACGTTACAAGTGTTCGATCTGGAATGATATTCGTAGTGTATTGAATACCAGTACAAAGCCGGGCGAAATTACCCGTATCAGTAGCAGCAAGGCGATTGATAAAAGCATCGCCCTTGGCGGGGATATTTTCATCCACCACCTCGGTTGTTACAAAAACTCGCTCGCCACTTTTCGGGTCGCTATCAATCTCTTTTCTCGAACCCTCAATCTCGTATGTCTGACCAGCCGTAATAGTGTCAATTGTACGGAATCGGACATAATTAAGGGTAGAAAAGATCAAGCCGGGAATTGTAGTATTGTCCTCTGGGGCACTTGATACAACGTATTTATTGCCAGTATCGACCTCTGTGTGAACAACAGTATCGGCAGATAGGTACAAGTACGTCAAATGCTCGTATTGGCCGTCTATGCTGTGTTTGCGGCTACTACGCACCTCCATGGTACCAGAGGCATAAACCGTACCTCCATCGTAATTGAGAGGCTGTATGGCAGTTACAAGTATCTCATTGATAGGCTTGCCGCGTTCCTGCCTGTCGGTAACGCTTGTGACATAGGTTCCGGCAATAACGCCGGTAGTCGGCACGTCGTTCGCGGGTAGAAGATCACCCTTTGAAGGCCGGGTTTCGCCTTTTGAACAAGTATAGACACAGGAGTATTGCTTGCCGATATCAATTGCTGATATCGTGCGAAGCTCTGTTTTTTCGCGATCCTTCAAGTCCATAATTTAACCCATCATAAAAATAGAGGCAGGCAAGGCATGTTGACCTCACCTGCCTCATAAACATTACAAAAATCGACTGTTGGCTACTTAGTCAGCGCAGCAATAGCCTGTTGACATAACGCGCTCATTTCTAAGCGAGTCATACCGTCCGGGCTAAATGCAATGTGCATCTTTTCACCTTCAAGAAGATTTATCGTTACCTGCCGAATGATTTTAACTTCATCTGGAGCCGCAACCGGTTCCATCTCTTCTTCGACAGTATCTTCCTGAACTTCTTCTACAGTGTCTTTTTCTTCAGTCATTGGAAATTCCTTTCCCTGTTATGCCCTTCTGGGCGGTTTACGCAGCTACAGCTTTAATAACTGCGAAGTTAATAATTATCGCACCAGTCTCTGCTGTGCCCGATTGGTTATCTACTGATATAATAAATGAACCAGCGGCAACTGTTACAACATGAACGTGTGTGGTGCCAGCAACACCAGCAACATTAACGGAACCAGATTGCTGCGAAAGAACAATTACGTCACCTATCGCAACGGCGGAGTTAGTAACCTGAAATTCTGCACTGGCTCCACCAGCTAATGAAGTATCATCGGTTGTAATTGTTCCAGAAACAGTGTTTATGGTTACGCCCGTTGAACGATCTGTAATCTGTGCCACTGCAGCACCAGCACCAGTAGCGTATCCAATACCTGACGTAGCACCAGATGATGTTATCGCTCCAGTAGCCGATATCGTAGAAAACGCTCCGGTTGAAGCAGTAACAGCACCAATCGCAGTACCATCAATCGCACCGCTGTTGATATCAACATTGGTCATATCTTGATTGGTGTAATTGATTGCTCCATCAGCAGTAAATGCGGGCAAAGTCAAACCAGTAGTCGTTACCGTACCGTTAATTGCCGGAGAAGTGAGGGTTGCACTTGTGAAAGCACCGGCGGTAACAGAGAATGTTCCGTCTGTAAAACTCGCACCAGTAATCGCACCGTCACTTGTAATTGCTCCGTTGGCGGTGACAACACCGGCATTTGTGATTGTAACGCCCGTTGCACCATATCCGCCACCAATAGCAACGTCAAGGGCGGTTAGGGTTCCGTCAGTCGTCAATGCACCAGCAAATTGTCCGACTCCAGCGGTCGAGATTGTACATCCAGTCGAACCATATCCGCCACCAAACGTAGCAGCTTCAGTACAAACTATACTGTCGGCAGTCATCGCCGCATCGGTTGTAATCGCACCATTAGCGGTAATGACACCAGCCGTGCTAATCGTTACTCCAGTAGCTCCATACCCTCCGCCGAACGTAGCGCCTTTGGTACAAACGATACTGTCGCCAGTAATCGCCCCATCAGAAGTAAACGCTCCATTGGTCTGGATAACACCAGCAGCACTTATCGTCACGCCCGTTGCACCGTACCCACCACCGATAGCGACATCCAACGCAGTCAGAGTTCCATCGGTCGTTAAAGCACCGTTAAACTGTCCAACACCAGCGGTTGAGATCGACGCTCCGGTAGCACCGTATCCACCACCAAAAGTAGCACCGGCAGTACATACGACAGACGCTAAAGTAGCTGCACCACCAACTCCAACAGCTCCGTTGATAGTTGTAGCTCCGGCAATTTGTACCACGCCAGCAGTTGAGATTGTAACACCAGTCGAGGCATAACCTCCGCCAAACGTAGCACCTTCGGTGCATACGATGCTATCGGCAGTCAAAGCCCCGTCAGTCGTCAATGCTCCGTTGAATTGTCCAATACCAGCCGTGCTTATTGTTGCTCCGGTACTTCCGTACCCACCACCGAAAGTCGCAGCAGCGGTACAAACCAGAGAAGCAGCGGTTGTCGCTCCAGAACTCGAAATGGTCGTAAACGCACCAGCGGCAGGGGTAGCCCCACCAATAGCTACTGCGTCTATTGTTCCACCATTGATATCAACCGTAGTTACAGCACCAAGGTCAACCCATGTACCCGTTACCGTAGGGGTGGTTATTGTAACCGCACCTGTAATGGTACACGCGTTAATAACGGGTGCAGTCAGGGTTTTAGCCGCAAATGTTTGCGTACCAGCCAAAACCGCGATAGTGTCAGAAACCACATCGGGAAGCGACAAGGTTACATCCTGTGTGGTTGTCGAGTTTGTCAACGTAACTGTATTGGCAGTTCCGCCAGTGGTTGTTTTCAGTTGAAAAACACCACTGCCATTATCACTGTCAACATCAAAAGTATTTGAAGTTGTGCCAGTTAAGGCAAGACTTGAAGAAATAGAGCCACCAGAATTAGCAGCAGAGTGATCGTGGTTTGCGTTTGTCCAACCAGTAGCGGAAATTGTTGGAGTCGTCAACTCCTTATTAGTCAGTGTTTGTGACGCTGTTAAACTGACAAGTGTATCAGCCGCAACGTCGGGAAGAGTCAATGTAACAGCTTGAGTTGTTACCGGAGCCTTGAGCATAACGGCGTGATTTGTTCCGGTAGTATTTACCGAAATAATGAACGTTCCGTCAGTCTGGCCATTTGCAAGCGTAAAGGTATCGCTAGTTGTTACTGATTCTGTGCCACTCGCAACGCCGGAGGCAGAAAGGGCATCAAAATTAGCACTCTCAAAAGTCCCAACATTGACGTAATAAATTGCCGTAACATCTACACTGTCAGTTTTTACGAACTTACACCCCTTTCCGTAACCTGACGTTCCGTTTACTGGAACAGTTGTACCTTCGGCGTAAATCTTGCCGCCGGTTGAGTCCATTGCTAGCTTTTTGATTGTTATAAAATTATGCTTACCCATGAGAGTTCTCCTTAATAGAGGTTAATGATTGGGCGGGCCTATACTTTCAGCCCTATTTAGTTACAAAACACAGCCTTTCCCAAAGCCCTAATAAAGATTGCTTCATAAATGTTTGGCAATCAAAAATTTAATCTTATCCGTAAGTACTTCCGTAGAGCCTACGTGATTTTTGTCATTTGTCTCACACTCAAAAACATACAATCCATGTGCTTTTAAGTAATCACTGGTGGCGATTAGGCGTATGTGAAGTGTCCGTCTTTCTTTATCAGAACCCGGCACAAGTTCATCTATGAGCCTAATCGTCATCAGTTTGTAGTTACGGTCGTTCATTATTTGGCAGACGAGTCTTTCGCAGCGATACCGATAAGCAAAACTCCACCAGCGGCGAGAACGCCACCAACAAACTTTGCATATATATTATCTACAAGTACCAATGCAGCACCGATAGCTGACAAGATTCCGCCAACAGTTGTTTTCCAATTTTTCATGTTAAATTTTCCTTTTCTTTTTTACAATCGCACCAACTACAAGAGCCGTTGCGAATCCAATAGGCCATGCAATCCACCACGGGAACCCCGCAGCAGTAGCTATGGCGCGGGCGGCGTTACCGGCGTTTGTGGCTGTGTCGTCGGCACCGTCGCCGTCTGCGGAACCTCCACTGAAGGGTTTTCTAATGTTCCACCATCGTCAATCGTAGTCGTAATTACTGACGAGTTAGTTCCTGAACCGGGGATATTAGCATCTGGCGTAGCGTTTTGGTAAACGTTAATCACTAGACCCTGACCGCCCATTCCACCACTACCATCACAGCCTGTAACACAGACCATTGCCACGGCTAGCACAACACATGCTATTGCCATCGAAATGTAAAACAGTACCTTTTTCATTTTGTTTCTCCTACTTCTTGGGGCATTTTCTGCCAGTTAATTGACGTTTGCCTTTATTTCCAGTTGCCTTACGCTGCGCACTACCAGCTTGAGGGCCAGTACCATCGCGCTTGCCTCTTACTGTTCTTGACATTTTAATATCCTTAACCTTTTATTGCCTCAAAAGCCAGTCTTGCAACCAATCCTACTGTAGCGATTGAAACAATACATAAGACCCACATTAAAAGCATTACCTTCATTTTTGTTACCACAACCTCTTGTTTGATACCGGCTTTGCCATTTCCGAATAAACATGATTTAATGTCCTTGACATCTTCGGATATGCCCTCGATAAGCGTTTCTGTTCTAGTTTGACGTTCATTATTCACCATTGTTCATTCTCCCTGATTATGCGAACTTCGCGTCAATTTCTGCTTCTGTACCTATGAATAACCGACCTTTTGCAGTAGTTATCATGCCGGATGTTTTCTTGATACACTTACCGTTTGGCATTTCTACATAACCAGCCGCGCCATCTTTCAGCATGTATTTTTTAATCCGCTTTTTGACTGGTTTAATTTTCTTCATAATCAATATCCTGCAAGTCTAAATGTTTAATTTCAGCACGTAATTCTGCTTCTGTACCAACAAGCATTGTGGCTCCGATAATACCACATCCTGTCGTAGAACCTGCGCCATGTAATACTTTAACCTCTGTATCGTTATACACTAAAAGCCACTCATTGCCAATTGGTGAGTATCTCAACAAATCAAATTCTTCAAATTCTATTTCTCGTAGCATAATTATTCACCCGTTATTGTTACAATAGCATTTTTAGATTCCAGTGATGTTTCTGCAGCCAATCCAGTTACCCCTGGTGCAGTATTTGTGCCTGAAACATTGATTACTTTATTTCCCCAGTCAGCAACGGAAGAGGCATCACAGTCAATAAGCATATTATCGACCTGAGTAGAAGACATTCCGCAGCCTTGCATACTTATGGTTATTGCATTAGTTACTGTTGAAAAACCAGAACCTATAGAATCATAATCTACATTTGTACTGGCACAAGAAAAACTAATGGTCAAATTACTTAAATCCCAAGCACTTATATCACCTGAAATATTTGTAGAAGCAGAATTAAAAGAACCAGTCAAAAAAGGCAATAAAAATCCCCACTTACTCACGTCCCCTGAAACTAAATCTCCGAACATACTAAAACTTGTAATTCCAGTCCAATCAGTGCATCTTAAGACATATTCACCAGTAGAATCAAAATCTGCGTTTGCTGGAGCTTTGCGGATAAATGTACTACCATCTGGCTTTGTCCATACAAAATCCTCATCAGCTAGCGAAGCAGCAGTGAATATAGGGTCAATGCTACCTGTTGTATCCACAGTAAGGCGGAAGTCTCTCGGCTTACCAAGAATCAATCCACCGCCAAGCGGCTGTCCAAGCATATTATTTTTCAGCAACATACTAATTCCTCGCTACGAATACCATTAAAGCTGCGTATGTTGCCGAAGCAGAATATAACTCGATAAGATCGGCGTCTGTCTTGGTAACCGGAATAACCATACCGGCTTCAGGGAGCTTTGGCGTAGTTGCAGAAGCATCTCCAGCCATATTAAACCGTACAGCAACAATACTTTCGGGTATGATTGCTACTGCCAGTGTTCCAGCAGGTAGTGTAAGGCTAGACAGAGTTGGAAGATTATTGGTCGCCCCGATTGTCATTCTTGCCTCCGAATATAATTTCAAGTCAGCGTTTTTAACGGCTGTATTTATTGCAGCAAGATTTACATCATCAGTTGCAACCGTTATGCGTTGCGTGCCAGCATTAGCATTGCCAGAATCGACTGGAACACGAGTACCTCTTACCTTAGCAATATTGATGTTTTGTGATGTTGAAGGATCGGTATTTGACATCGAATCAGTAACTCTACCACCTACCAAGTGTATGTTGTCAAAGATGATTCCGGCAATTTCAGTTGTTTCAGCAGTAGATTCAACACCAAAGGCAATATAAGTAACCGCTGATTGATCCCAACCATTACCTGCATAACAGCAAGGCTTAGCAGTTGGTGTTCTTAATACCATCCAAACATCAGCAGTCATATCATCTTCAAGAATTGTCCATTCGTTATAATTACTCGCGTCAGTACCAAGCCGTATAAAAGCATTCACAACACCAGTAAGATCAGGAATCTTCAAGCCCATACCTAAAAAAGCACCGGCTTCGAATATTTCACTAAAATTAACTGCTGTAATGGTTTCTTCAACACCAGCAAATTTTGTATTATCCGCACCATTCACTTTATTAAATGTAATCGACCCTGTACCAAATACGTGATCCAGTGAATCAGCTTTTCCCGTAGTATCATTACTCAAAGCTGTATAATCTGTATGATCATTACAATTAGCCAAGTCCAATTGACGTTGATCCTTAGTGCGAAGCTCTTTCCAGCCGGTAAGGGACAACTTATCGACCTCACCTTCTGCAATCGCAGTTCTGGTTTGTCCTTCTGCTATTACACCCTGGCATGTTACATCGCCGATATCAATTGTTGGGGTTGCGCCAAGCGTTACTGGAAGTCGTCCACCAGATATAATCGAAGACACCGCCTCGACGGCAATTTTAATTTTTCTTAACATTACAATCTCCTAATTAACTTGGACTATTGATACTTCGCCGCCTGTTTCGGCATCCATATAAATTACTCTGCTATCTGGGGCTAACTCTACATATATTGGGAAATTAGTCGGAACCTTTGCGCCTCCAGCCTCTGCTTCGGCAGCAGTAAGCCCAATAGATGCCCATGTGTCAATGCTATGTATCAACAAAACAGCACCTTTGTCAAAATCAACGATACCTTCAATAAGTTCCGCAGTTCCGCTGAGAGTATGGGTGTGCTTTTTTGATTTTCGTATATTTGCAATCTTTATCGCGTACATATTTTCTCCTATTCAACGCCATCTATTGCAGGTATTGGAAGTTGAATGCTTGTGTTTTGCCCTGCGCCTACAATGCGAGGACGTAAATCATTATCTAAAATTATGCTACGCTCCAAAGAGCGTTGGAATCGTTGAGTATTAAAACCTGCTTCACCGCGAGTTTCATATTCCCACACCATATAAGCTGCATGAAGTATTGTTATCGCATGTAACGAACCACCAAGTGGGTAATCGGTAGCTCCTGACAATAAAGCAGCACAACGGCGATATTGGAAAGCCAAAGTCATATCTGCATTAGTTTTTGGATATATCTGTATTTCCCATTGCTGGCCGGTTGCAGTAACAAACAGAAGAGGACTTATTGCGTAAAATCGCGGAATACCCTCATAGTCGTTACTGGCACGCCTACGCCTTATCTCGTCTGGTGATACTTCTATCAAGTCGGGATAGCACGAATCGGCAGACCATGAAACCGCACCATCAATTGCTCCAAAATCATCTGGAAGAGTTTCTTCACCATCACCACTTGAAAGAGTAAGCGAAGCGGTAGGATACATAAACTTCCAAGTATGAGATTGCAAAAACTCCTGATAACCTTCATTAACATACCGCTTACACGTAACAAGCGAAGTTCCTGTAGGCGCAGCATCGTTAAAAATACGCTCGCCAATGGCGTTGTAATAATCAGAAAATTTCCACGCTGTTGTAGGTTGGGTCATATAAAAACCTTATGGGGCAGGTTGGACGTAGGTTAGTCACAACCCACCCCAAAGTAAGGGTTAGACAAATGCCAATACGCCAGATGGGTACACTTCAGAACCCAAATACGCGCGAAGGTATCTGGATGACTTAGTACCAGACTGGGTTGCTGTTATGATAAGCTCGCCAGTTGAATCTGTTTCGTAAATTACATTGTTGTCGGTTTCGAGTTCTTTTAACTCTACTCCACTCGAACCAATAGCCAAGGTAGTGTTTGTCGTACTTCCAGCACCGTACTGTGCCGCACCTTGCCAAACATTGATCTTGAAATATCCGGCTAAATCTTCGCCACGTTCTTGCACTTGAAAAGTTATAGTCATATCGTGCGTGGCTTGGTCGCCAACTGTAGTTTTTATACTTCTGAAACGGTCTGGATAACTACCAGCCGATACGCGAAGTGTACCTGTATCAAATTCGGACATAATATATCTCCTAAAAAGTAGTAAAAAGGCTAGGTGGAGGCGGTCAAAATGAATAACGCACCGCCCCCACCATGCAGGGAAAGGATCACTTAATTATTCATTCCAGTTTATCATTGCTCCACATTTTTGCGGATCAATCGGCATCATTTGGCCACGAATATCGACATACTCAACAAACGAGTCAGTTGTCATCGGAACAAGCTGAACTGGATTGTGTCGCATCCATTTTTTCGCATCTTTGCGGAACCGAAGCAAATCAAGGTTAATGAAGTACATCGGATTGTAACCGCGATAAGTAGTGCTTGCAGTTTCAAGCTCTTTGACTCGTCTGACGGTGATACCGTTGATGAAGTGCGAGTTGTGATATTTGGTGATATCTGCACCAATGTTATCGTTCAACTGCTCTTTAACAACGCCAAGCTGCTGCCACATGGTATCGTTGGTATAAATCCGCTTATTCTTAAACGGAGGAGTATCAAGTTCCTTAACATCGTCAGGAGCCTTGAAATCCATCTGCCAAAGTAATTCGGCAATTCGTACCCTGTCAGTACTTGCGATTGTTCCTTCAGAGTTCGTCCAAGCAGCATTGTAGTTACGCAGACTCGCGTAAGTAGAATCCGAAAGGTCAACACCACACATGTCGCTGCGGCCGTCTCGGTTAGCACCCTGGAACGATCCACCAAGAGTTGTGGCAGCACTAATTTGAGCCGCAGTAATCGGGACAATATATTCAGGAATACCAAACAATTGCGTGGCAACACCAGATGTTTCATCCGCAACGCCCCAGAAGTCACCATCCATACCAGTTAAGAAACTAACATGCTCGGATACCCTAATTCGCTTCAATTCATCGACGATCTTTGCCGGCTTGCGGTTAGCAAGAATCTGCTCTTCAATGTACGAAACGTCATACCCGCCAGTAAAGATAGGCGTATTGCCAACAACGGTGTTGTTGATCAAATGCCCCTGACGCTGTGTGCCTGATTTGAAATATCGCTTGGTCTTGTCTTTGGCGGCAACGTCATAAATCCAGTTTTCCTGAATCGTAGTTCCGCCTTCTATGACCTCGCCAGTTTGCTTCATAAACTCGTCTACCATGTAGAACTTGTTCTGAGGCATCATTACATTTAGTTTGTCTTTGTTTAGTTCTGCAAGACTATTCAAAAGACAGTCTGCAAAACCTGATGTGTTATAACCAGCCATTATTGTTCTCCATACATCTGGAGAATCGAAACATATTACAAAATAAAATAGATGCTACTTAATTGCTTTTTTGGTAATTTTCCCAAATTGCAACCGCAGCGTCATCGCCTTCAGCAGCCTTTGGAGCAGTACTGGCCTTTGTATTTGTCGGAGGCATACTACCCTTGTTCTGCTTTCTGGTTTTCGTCGTCAAGTTCCGCTTCTCTGATGCTGTTACTAATTCCGGGACGACATCAATAAGTGCTTTTTTCTGTGCTTGATCCCAAGGCAATTCCTTGCCAGTTCGTTCCATATATGCATCGCGAAACGCAGCTGCCGAAAAATATACATCTCTGCGAAGTTCGAGTTCAGAACCACCTTCTTCCAAAGAATCAGATAGGCCTGGCGCGAAAGCCGCAAAATCTTCCTCGTTCAAACTGTCGAAAAAGGCATCAAATGTCGTCTCTATTTCTTTACTTTCTTTTATTTTGGCATCGGTCTCTAATTTGGCGATTTTCTGATTAAGCTTGCCAACTTGCTGCTTAACAGCTTCACCATCTTCAGATTCGAGTTGTTCCAAAATATCGTCGCTAATTACTTCAAGCTCTTCTGGCTGCGACTCCGTACCAGGCTTGTCAACGTACTTTGGCTTCAGACCTCTCGCTTGGCGACTTAAATCGCTTCGCTGTTTACCAGCTCGTTCTAAAACCGCTGGATCGAAATTACCAACGTCTTCGGGTTTGATCTTCAAGTAATCAGCTCCAAGTCGTTGGTTTTTAGTCAATACAACAGGTTTATCTTCTTCTGGTTTGTCCTCGACAGGCTTTTCATCGCCTTTGTCCGGTACGTTTGTTACATCTTTTTGAGGTTGGTCAGGTTGAGTGGTTCCTTTGTCTTCGAAGTGTTTCTCAAAAACAGCAGCAGCCTTATCGTCAGCCGTAGTTGCTTTTGGAGTTCCGTCGACTTTCGGAGTAATCGTCTCAACCGGAGTCTCTTTTGATGCTTCTTCTGTCATTTCATTTCTCCTAAAACTTCTCCTGTGTCGAGCGCGTACATCGTGCCCGGTGGTACATGGGAAAATTGTTTCCTTACTGCCTAAACCGCCCTAAACAGCGGAATTCTATAAATACTTCGCTAAAATATCCTCAAGCAAGCAAATCACACGATGCTCGTTATTATCAGGTATATCGTCCATAAAAGCATCTGCAAAAACTATATGCAATAGTTCGTGGATAATACCAGCACGTTGCTTCTTGCCAACGGGAGACCAAATAATGCAAGTTCGCCTAGCACTATCAAAATTAACCTGTGCCGAAGCGTCAAGACCAACCCACGTAGGCCGCTCTTTGCACTCAGACAGCTTGATATCCCACGCATCCAATTTGAACAATTTAATGAGTTTTTGGAATTCCCTGCTTTTCATGCCAACCCTACCCTATTTCTAAAACACCCTTGCCATAATGTCTGCACAGCTTCTTTTGGGTTTTTAAGCCGCCAGTAAACAATAAACCACCTGCTGGAGAATAACCAACAGCTTCTTCAATTCCAGCTTTATGCAATATCTTCAACTGTCTAGCCTGCTCGGGTTTCGTTCGACCAAAAGTTACCGACTCCATTAACCGGGTATCTGCCTGTCTCATACTACCCTTTACAAGTTTGCCATTGCGAAGCACATAAGTACCGCTAGATTCTTCAAGTTCGGCCTCGGTCTTGAGATATGCGGGCTTCTTGTCCTTCCACAGAACACAATCGTCAGGTAGCTGGCCCGATCTATTCCTGTCACCTTTTCCGCTCATGCTAAACCAGCCTTGATTATAGCTCGCATTGCCTTTCCGGTAATTGTCCACACAACATCAATCGGCGGAATTTGAGACTTGGCAAATGCGTATAATTCCTTTTTGCTCATCGCGTCAAGGTCGCCACGGGCATCTACGGCGTCCTCAGTGCCTTTTTCTGCCACTTCGTCAACAGGTACCACCAGTTCGCTATAATTCTCGATAATGTTCCCTATAAGCATCTTTAGAAGGTCAGGAGATGATACGGACTCATCGTAAACCATATCAAAATGATCAAAACCTTTTCGGATAACATCTCGCGTATTCGTGCGGTCTGAAGCCAATCTTTGATTCGCAATCTTTAACGACTCGAGTTCTTCTAAGTCAAGACCTTTACCATCGTCGGTAGTTGTTGCAATAACAACCTGCTCGACAACCTCTTCTGGTAAAGCAATACCATGTTCAATGTCATAAATCTGTGCCTTTAATGTTTCGGCTGTGTCAATATCCCTTGCTAACAAAGCCTGCTCAAGCATCTCTCGTTTCCGTTCAATACTATTCTTGTTCATTTTGGTTCCTTTTCCTTACTCAAGACTGCTAAAATTTCCAATTCTCTTATGATCCTTATCTTTTCACCCTCAATCTCAATCTGTACACCAGAACGTTCTCCAAATGTGATCACATCACCAACGTTGACACTAAGAGGGATACGCTTATCTGTTACGTTAGAACGAGCGCCTGGGCCGCAAGTGATTATTACTCCTATGTGCGAAATCATAGAACTGTTATCTGGTAGGATAACCCCACCCTTTGTCTTAAAGCTCTTTGTTTCCCTAACTGCAATACGATCATCAATCAATTCAAAACTCATTTTAGTTCCTTTCCTATTGTTCCATATCTGCACTTGCCGTCTCTAGTGGGGTACGACCTCTCGCACCACCCATGTTTATCGTTGTATTGTCACCCGCCGGGCTACCTGCTGGTTGCGACTGAGATTGTTGCTCCTGCTCCTGAACATCAATCCAGAAATCTTCAGTATCGTCTATACCCAAATCGCCACCCATTTCGGAAATCTTCTCAACATTGATAGTCTTACCCTGTGCCGCGGCATAAGGTGCAAGTGGAAGTATCTGCTCAGCAACATACTTCGCACGACGATCATAGCGTTCTTGAGGAGTGTCCTGCTGGCCAACAAAAACCCTGATATCTAATTCAAAATCACTAAACTCACCCTCGCGGTATTCGGGACTCCATTTTTCAATTAAGCCATCATCAATATCGCCAGTCATATTCAGAGAAAATTCTGCGTGATGGTCGTGCCAAAGCCAATAAGCCGTCTTACTACACAAACTCTTAGCAATGTTGACGACCATTTTACGGAAATCTGCGATCTTAACACCAGATTGACCCAAAAGCATTTCGTCCTGACGCCAAGTTCCACTTTGTGGTGACATGCCACCAAGAACGTCGCTATTAAGCGAACTGCGATTATACTGCTCTTCAGCCCACTGTTTACCAGCAAGCATTGGTTGACTTACACCACCGGTATGGATCGTAGTAACCTCGCCCGAAGCAGAAACAAGGATTTCGCCATCTCTTGCATCTTTCAATGCGTCCAACGTCTTTTGCTCAGTAAAGTTGCCTACTGGATTGTCTTTTTCCTTCAAAGAACGATCTATAATCTTGTTCGCAAGTTTATTGTTTATCAGATGCAATCCGAGTATTTGATAAAGAATCGGAATAGATTTAATAGCACCGGGGCAATCCAAGAAGCTTAGGCGATCATACGGCCCACCTTCCGGGCCTTCATATTCCCTGTCAGATAAAAACCCTACACGCTCAACTTGTTTCAAATCGCCGGGAATAGTCACTATCCGACGCGTTTGTGGTAAATACAGGTGCAACAGCTTGATTTCGTCATAAATACCTGTAAATCCATCTACATCTTCAGGTTGAATCAGCTTTATTAATTCTGGCGGGTACAAACCGCAACCCATCGCAAACTCTTTCGGTACGTCTTGAATATGACCCATAAACTTACAAGAATCCCATTTTTTGGAATCCTGGTCGTAAATAAAATCTCTCCGATCAACACATTCGGCAAAGAATTGGCCTGGATCGTCAAGATATCCCGTTGCTTCTTTGAAATTGCCGACAATTTTAGCAGGTGCAACGCCGGAAACGATGATCCCATGACCAAGTAAAGCATTGACTATGCAATGCCGGATAACTTCATCCATCTTACATTCATGGAACCTTTTATTCGTGGCAGACTCGTAAATGCGTGAGAATGGCCCAAGTCCACCCTTATTCCACCCGAACTTCGCCTCTGGATCAATTGCCAATAATGGTAACAATGTTATAACTGTATTATACAGCATTGATAACAGCTTATCAGGTTCGTACTCTTTTTTAGTCTCACCGTCAAAGAACTGGCCGCAAATCTCTTTTACAACAATATCGCACTGATTATTAACCTTTTTGGCATGCTTACTGGATAATTCAACCTGCTGAAACAATCGTGCTTGTTCTTTATCCATCTTAACACCGGACTCGGTAAAGTCAATGCTATCTGTATAGTTTATATTTGATACCATATATCACAAATTACCTGTTAAAATTCGCTTTTATTACGCTCTTTTTCCGCTTGCATTGCATCGAAGTAGTCAATAGAACCAAACAATGGCTGTCTGGATGCCGGTGTATACAACTCAACGCTCGACCGCAACCTGTGAGCTACATTAGCCGTTATCATCCGCGACATCAACGCGTCATCGTGCGCACCGTCCGGGGCTGTCATTTTGCCGTGCTTGTCTCGAATAAACGACGCCATCTGACTCACTGCTCGCGGGTCACGCCAATCCAATCGCTCCTGTTCGGTAAGCTCCTTCGTCACAGCAACCATTTCGGGCTTAGTGTGAGCATCTGTCAACCAGCCATAATCTTTTGATTTATGACCTTTAAGCTCTACCTGATTCGACCGAACCCATATTTTAGGGTATGACCAGTTATTACCAGCCAAACCACGCAAGACAGCCACAACGCCCTGAGCCGCCTGTGCGTTACGTTCTGGGGCAAGCCATGCAGTATTGTAGTAATATCCCAGTGAAGCTAATATCGCCGCCCAGCGAGGCATATCCCACCTGCCATGGATACATGCCATCATATCACCAGTTTCAAGGCATTCAACATGAGCTTCGTCATAATCGGCTGTATCCTTCGTACCCCATTGGCAATCAGCACCAACAACATACGTGTATCGCTTATCAGGCTCCACCCATCGCGACATTGACCCACCATCAGAACCTTCCAATATAAATTCCTCAGGATTATCCTTCGGGTATATCTCGCCCTTCCATGTCGGAAGTGTAACTGTGTGTTTCGCTTTTACGACCTGCTCGGCTGTAAATATCGCTCCGCCACCGGACATAAACGCTTCTTCTGGTGTGCTTGGGTACTGATTGCAGAACATCAATGGGTCTTTTGACTCACTATTGCGAATCTTAAATCGACGCCATGCCAATTGCTCATCGTCAGCACCTAATCGCTTCAGCTCTCGCTCTGCTGCATTATACTCAATGATATCATTAGCAGGAAGCCTGTATTCGTCCTGAATCAGCCATGACAGGAATATCTTAGTGTAATCGTTGTCGGTATCACTCCAGAGCCGGTGGAACCAATCGCCGACATTCTCACCGGTTGACTCCAAAGCTATCATTGTACCCGATAATGTCGGTATACCTTGGAATGTCTGACGCTCGATCTCGCTTGGATTGAGCCATAACGCCGATTCAGAACCATGAAACCAGTGGGGCGTTGTACCAACTGCAGGTGTCTTACCCTCAGAACTTCCGATCATGTACCGACTTTTGATGACATCGTACCACATTTCGGAAGCATTGCTTGCTCCTAAGTGCGGTTGTAGTGATTCCGGGGTTTCATCGTACCATTGCCTAGCACGCTGTAACCATATCTGGGGCAACTTGAGCTTATCGGCAATACTCATTACCGTCGCGCCAGCATGATACTGGGCGTAGTGCTGCAATAAAGCACACAAAAACGTCGACATACCGCATTGACGGTACTTAAGCACTAATAACCGTACAGGCTTGCCGGCTAACAAATCCCTAACAATCAGTCTGTAAACCTTTAACTGGGCCGGGTTGAGTGCGAATCGGTGTCGGCGCTGATCCTTGCCAATGACATACCAGTGTTTGGCGACAAACGACGGGAAGTCCTGGACTAGCCTTATCAGTTGCTGGGACTTGCTCATTGCGTTAGTCCTCAAATGCTAAATCAAAAGCCTTGTATTCAAGGCGCCACCCCAATATCTGTTAGTGCCTTCCGGTCGGCCACTGTGAGATCGGCCCATATCCAAGCGCGTAATTTCCCGCATCGATTACATTTAAATTGATAGCGATAAAAACTTGGCGTGGGGTAATACTGCGGTACCAAGAATTGACAATCAAACTTCCAGTCATGCTCCCCGTACTCATCTACGCAGTCAACCTGCCACTTGAGGGCTTCGAATGCTCCCGTATATTCGCCCTGTGTTGCTTCAAGCTTGGCGATGCGGTCACGGGCTAAGCTTGCCCGCCACGCGAGCGTAATATAATTGTCTAACAACTCGCCACGCTTCTCCCATCGCTTGTCTCCGAGCTTGCGGAAGATTGCGAAGCATATCCAAATCACCACGAGCCAAAGAAAAACCTCAACAACCATTCCAATTACACTTTCCATTTTACTTTCCTTTTCCCGGCATTTTACGCCGACCTTTACCCTTACCGTAGTGTCGATAGCCCCTTACGAGCTAACCTCGACGCCGATTATTCCTATTATCCGCCCGAACCATGCCAATGAGCGAAATACTTACGTCTTTTCGCTCGTTTGTATCCGCCCCGTGACGATTCGCATAATCATCAATGTTTCGGGGTTAAACTCAAACCACCACTTAGCGGTAGAATTGACGTAAGTGTCATTTATGGCCACCAAATCATGTAATATCGGCGAATCGCAGTACATTGCCATCACCAAAAGCGCAAGATTACAGTCGATGTCACTCACTATCGCCCTCGCTCGCTGCAATAATCAGCGCATCAATAGTGACCGACCCCGTGACTTCATTTTCAATCTTATTCGGCATCAGTTTGGCCGCAATCGCTGCCCATAACTGCCGATCATGCTTGTCGTTAGACTCCGCGAGCTTCTTGAGGTAGTCCTGCCCGCCCAAGTCCTCGTACACCGCGAACACATCTTCAACCACTTGTTTAGAAATGGCGTTCTTACTGCCCTTTGCTCTACCGGGGCCTGCACCAGCAAATCCAACACCGCTGATTGGTGACGGTTTCAAAGGTTTCTTGTAGGTTTTTGCTTTCATGTCAACACTCTATTTATTCCGTCTTAACCTACGCCGTTCCAACTGTTTACATCAGCGGTGAAACAATAATGATGTGATAAATGTTTAGACAGCCACGTCTTTTTAGGCTTAAACCCTAATTTTTTTATCGCTCGGTAATGCCTTTGTCTCGCCGCAGCGGTTGTTATTCCCATTATTTTGGCGATTTCGGGAAACTTTTGTCCATTGAAGTAATATCTTACGATAATGGCTTTTTGTTTGTTCGTCACTAAATCGAAGACGTTAGTCATTGGTTATCCTCTTCTATTATAATATAGGTAAAAACGTAACGTTTTGGACGATTATTCAACCGTTTGGTACTCCTAAATTTTGTTCTCTGTGTTGCATGTGCTTTATTTCACTAGTGGTTAGAGAAAGTTCGGCGAATTTGAAGTTTGTACTCTTTGCATCTAAATATCCAACGCCACTTTCCGGGGTCTTTGTAGCCTTGGACGGTTCCATCTCTTGACCTGGGACATACTCCTCGGCTTTTGAGTACCAGTCTGGTATGTACCGCCAGAGCTTACAATCCTCGCAGATCAACCCCAGTGTTACGGTTTTGATTGGATTGCCGCATTTTACACAGTTTTCCATGATATTATCTTTTCAACTTCCTTGTTTGTTTCGGACTTCCCGCATTTTCGCACCAAAAGAAATTGTAGTCAAAGATATTTTTTGAAAAAACTTTGCGTGTTTTGCTGGGGTTTTCGACAATTTTGCAAATCTTTGAAAATAGATATTGACTTTTTATGTAATGTATCCGATAATACTTGTAGTGATAGACAACAACTTTAACACGGGAGCAAAAATCATGCACGCAACAATCATATCATCCGACCACGGAACGCCGAAAGTAACGACAATAGAGCAACCCAAAACTATCGGGACGACAACATATCGCATCGGCGCACAGGGGAGCCTTGCAAGATTCAAGCAAGCGAAAGAAACGCGAGGCGCTCTTATTTGTGGCAAGTGCTTAAAAGCACACGGTAAAAATGAGCTTATTATATCGCTTGGTAAGGATGATTGTTTTGTGTGCGAAACTACACAAGAGGTGTGCTTTTGTGTCATAGCCGACTAAACAGCCCGCCGCTGCGATGGCTTGGAAGTATAAACTTTAACACGGGAGAAATGAAAATGGAAACTATTAAAGCAGAAACAAAAGAAGAAACGATAGCACTTCAATCGCGATGGGATAACGCCACCGAAGGATTTCAGGCAGAGATATTATCAATATCACAGGATACCAGCCAATCATTGACAGAAACTTTGTCCCGGTGGTTCATCTACTCTGATTGGTGTACAATTTATGATCAATCTCCGACATTGCCAGAGTTTAGGATGCAGCAGGAAGCTGTACTAGCATAGCAACCCACCCCGCAAGGTTTGACCGGGCTTCGATGTCCGGGCGGGGATTGAACGATTAGCCTTTATTATAGGAGTAGTTACGATGATAAACGAATTCGCAACTAAGGAATTAACCCGCGATACTTGCGAACCTTGCCAATGCAAACGATGCGTTACTGATTGTCCTATACCATGCAAGGCATTAGTGCCTTGTGACACGCCCGTCACAGAGTGCGAACACTTCCGAGAAGCCTAACCCCAGCAGCCCCCACAGGGGCAGGAGATATGATAATGGAACATACACCGACACCGTGGACTATGGATAAACGCGTAGTCAAATGGCACGTAAATATACGCGGAAAATCAAAATCAGTAATAGCAAGTGTTTTTGCTGCCCGCACAAAAGGCACTATCAACGCTGAATTCATCTGCCTGGCATGTAATGCACACGACCAGCTTGTGAAAGCGTTGGAGAACAGCTACGCAGAATTAAAGGTAGCGTCGATAATACTCTTTAATGTGGGAACCAAAGGTGACTACAGGGCAGCAAAAGCCGCAGCAAAAATAGCCAGAAAAGCTCTAGCAGCAGCAAAGGAGAAATGATGCTATACGTCATATCGGTAATTGTGATAATAGCCCTGTATTTTGCGGCGGTTTGGCTACTGGAAGCGTTTGACGACAAAGACGCGGGGGTGAAGCTATGAACACAATAGAACTCATTCATGCGGCATTACAGGGCACTACGCGTATGGAGCTATGCAAACGGGCGGGTATATCGCCTCAACACCTCTGCAGGCTGCTACGTGGCCAAGCGCCTACTGTTGCTACCCTGCAAAAGATAGGCATGGCAGTTGGATTAAAATTAAGCCTAAATTGGAAAGAATAATTATGACCCAAACATACAAAACATACGACAAAGCAACGGCAGCTATGAAGTGCGACGGGTGCTATTTGTCCCACCCTCACATGCATGGTGACCCGAACAGCGACGCAGACGGACGCGTTTGGGTTATCGTATACCCCAAAGCAATGCTAATTTGACATTTATGGCACATGGTTTGCATGGGCTGAATAACTCATAAATTGATGCCTAATCGGTCATAAACTTTAGAAAGGAATTATTATGAGCAACCGGAACAAATTTTTATACATCTGTGCTGATTGTGGTAAAGGTACATTCTATCACAAATACGCAATGACACGGCGGATTAAGCCACACTGTACCGAGTGCGGCAGTACATTTTTGGAGATTGCTGCCGAGTCTGCTCGTGATAAAGTAGCCACGGGGCATGATGCTTTTATCGCAGATTTGAAAATAAAAACAAAACCCCTTGACTTTGAAGGATAACGGGCGTACAATACTAACATGATGAATCAAATGTTCAAACTAAACTTATCACGCATGACGGCCTTGAACAGCCGGATTCATTTATGCCCTGTACGAGTGAAAGCTCTTGCAGGGTTTTTTTATGCCCACAGAAAAGGTTTGGTCGCTACTGTAATACCTTTAATTGGAACATCTTTTGGATGGGTGCGGTTCAATTCCCACCGTGGGCGATTCTTGGCTATTCTTGAAACGTTATGGAATAGCGCCGTTACCACTTTTGCTCTACGGACTCCTTTAGGTGGTACACCGACCGACGCGACCGACACAGCACGGCAAATTTTTACAGGTTTTTTTGTTTAATACTTACACTTGGACTTAAACCGAGAATAAGAGTATACGCAAGATAATACCTGCCGGACTGGATAGGGAAGCTAGGGAAGGGTGAGGCTGGTAAGGAGTCCGTGTATCTTAACATAATGTAGCCAAGGTCTAACTATAGAAAGGTGAATCATGGCAAATCGTAAAATAGAATTCCGAGGCATGCGTAAAACAGATACTGATAGATGGGCTTATGGCTCTTCTGTTAAAATTGCACAGTATGCGTTTATTGTTCCAAGCGACGCATTTCTCTGCGAAGACGAGTACGGCGACTTATCGATAAAAGATTTTGTCGAAGTCATCCCCGAAACGGTTGGTCAGTACACTGGCCTTAAGGATGAGGCTGGCGTTAAGATATTTGAGGACGATGTTGTAAGCGGGAACGAGCGATTTGGCTTCCGACACAATGTTAAAGGCGTGGCCAGGTATCAAGGATTGGCTTTTTCATTTATAGGCAAGCAGGGCGATGGTTCAGAGTGGTTCTACACGATAACTTCTGATTTCAAAAAAGACAATTTGATCGAAGTCATCGGCAATATCCACGACACCCCCTCCCTACTGGAAAGGTAAGATTATGAGCGATAAAAGATGCGATTGGAAAGTAGAGTGTGATTATGACATGGACGGCGTGTGGATTACTGGATGTGGGGAAGCAGTTTGTTTCCCTGATGGTAGCCCAAAAGATAACAAATACAAGTATTGCCCCTACTGTGGGAAGGAAATCCAAGATGAGCGATAACAAATGCAACCAGCTTGCGGCGAAGGAGAAGGAAAACGCTAAGCTTCGGGATAATTTACAAGACGAAAAGATTCGCGCCAACGCATTTCTTGAACAGACCATAAAACTTAAAGCCAAGGTAGACGAGCTACGGGCGGTGGTAGAAAAGATTGCCTTGTGTTTCCCAGACAAGATACCAGCAGGGTCTGAATCAGTGGAATTTAACATACCCGCTTATATAATAGAGGAATTAAAATCATGCAACTGAAGGTACTAATAGCATGCGAATTTTCTGGAATTGTCCGTGAAATAAATTTGCAAAAATAGCAAAATAAACTTGACTTCCTTAAACTACAATGTAATAATAACAACATGAACGATCAGCAACAATCAAATCCTTCACAACGCCGAGAAAAGATGTGCGTTGTCTTTCCGTTGCTGGTCGCCAGCGTACATCAGGCTGTGGCGAATTTGGAGCGTGTCCCCTCCCGTTCGCGTTCCGGGTCGCCCGGCCTTTATAACAAAATAGCGAGAGTGGCGAAATTGGCAAACGCGCGTCGATAGACGTAACACATGTGGCCGAATTTTTCGGTGGCCTTCGCAGGTTCGATTCCTGCCTCTCGCTTTATAATCAACCAGAAAGGAACTTAATCATGTGCAAACCAGCATCATTTGTATTAACAAAAACCAAAGTATTTTGGTCTTTAGAATCAGATTCTCACGAGGATATTATAAACGAACACGGTCTAAGCGAAAATGGTGTTCGAGGTGTAAAAATCCTGCGTGTCGAAATTGCCCCCGATAATGGCGATTTGTCCCGACCGCTTAAAGAATGGGATTTTGGTTACGATCAAGATATGCTTCCAAATTGGGCTGACAAAAAGACCGACGAAAAGCGAGTAAGGGCCGAGCTTAAATTATGGGCAAAAGCTAAACTCTTTACAAATGGCGAGCATGTAGTCCGAAAGGGTTTTGCATATGCTTGCGGCTCATCTACAGTGACAGCTTGCGACTCATCTACAGTGAGAGCTTACGACTCATCTACAGTGAGAGCTTACGACTCATCTACAGTGACAGCTTGCGGCTCATCTACAGTGACAGCTTGCGACTCATCTACAGTGAGAGCTTACGACTCATCTACAGTGACAGCTTACGACTCATCTACAGTGACAGCTTGCGGCTCATCTACAGTGACAGCTTGCGACTCATCTACAGTGACAGCTTACGGCTCATCTACAGTGAGAGCTTGCGAGAACCATTCAACAGCCAGAATTTATGGCGGAGCCAAACCATGTGTGCCAAAAGGCCCAAACGCTGTTGTTATTGATTGCCGCAAAGAACGGGCAAAATGTAAGGTCGGCAAATAATCAACCAGCCGTTCAGCACACGGAGTCATGGATGGGTAAATTCGGACTGGGCGGCTGGAGTATTTTTAGGAGCATGAAAATGTGCGACAAAAAGAACAACGACACGAAGAAATTAGCGAATGGCTGGAAGAAAGTTAGCCTTGAATGTAAACAAGCAAGACTTGGCAAGTTGTCGCAACCACAAGAAGATTTTATGGCGATGTTCAACCAATTTATAGGCAAATGACATGAAATGGCAAATCAAAATCGAAGTTAAAAACGGCAAGTGGGAGCGAGTTGGAGTTTATAGGACGCGTGGGCTTGCCAGAATTGCCAAACGCAAGCTTGGGCTACGACACTACCATGTAAAGGTTAGTAAATTTGAACCCGAACAGTCGATATGGGCGAGGATATGGCAATGGATATGACATACTACCAATGCACAACCTGTACGTGGGTTGGAACAGAAGAAGAACTGCACCCAAAAGAAGATCGCAGTAATGACTATGACATGCCCTCAGAATTGACTCACCACTGCCCGGATTGTGGCCTTGACAGCGAATATATGGAAGAAATTGACGAAGAAGAATACGAAAGGTTGAAAAAATGACTAGGCAAGAAAAATTAGACTGGATGATAAATTGGGCGCACAAAAATAAGGTTATTTTAGAACTAGAGGGTAGTTGTGGCATTGGAAGGGATTGTGTTGGCATAACAGCCAAGGGGTTATATCCAGATTACCATTGGTATGATGATAGCTATGAAAAAATAGATGAAAATGGCGATGTATGGGTTCCAGAAGACGCTTACCATAAACACGAATGTGTTGCTGTCCTTCATCACGGCGAGAACTCAGAGGCTCAGTTGTACGAATGGCTTCAATGGTTCGACACAAATAATTTTACTGTTGAAGCTAAACAGGCTGGCGAAGAACAAATCAAATCTCTCCATATAATCGAAATTATGATGGGGAGACACAATACTTTGCGAATGGTCAAACAGAAATAGGAGACAAAATGAAAACGATACAGGAATTTTACAACAAACACGGTGGGCGCGGTGGCGTGCAGCGACAGATCAATTTGATTAACTCCAAGCATGAGATTTGGGGTGACTTGTCCAGCACAGAGCAGGAAGTGCTTAAGGCTATTGGAGTCAACTGTGGTGACGCAAATTTGATGAATTGTGCTGGGGAAACCGAGACGTGGGCTAATTCTTATGTCCGCAGCCCCGACTTTGCTGACATATTCCGCGTTAGCCCCGAATACGTTCTGCCTGACGAAGAACCTGTATATCCGACGGTGTTTTGGTTTATTTTGCACGATGGTAATCCTACGCTCAGATATGAATCTGTAAATTCTCTTGATCGCTGCGGCCTTATCCATCTTTTTCGTTGGGATACACTACGCATTGAAGCAAAAGCAAGGTGTTGTACATTTTTAGGCTTTTGTTTAGAGCGAGATGGCGAGATTATAGATATACGGTTTCCCTGGCATCCAGCTACAGGTGAAATCTTAAAATATGCGAAGTTTACTAAGAAAATTTAATAGGCCATAGGCCGAGGAGATAATGATGAGTAAGGATATTGGAATAGAAACAATCGAAATCAATGGCTAATAACCTATCCCAGCGTGTCCACGGGCAAACGTCCGGTGACGGCTAACGCACGTCACCCACGCTGGCTTAAAACAATTGAATAGTGTCGATTGCCCCTGTTGGAAAATGTCCCCCAGACATTAGCCGAAGGTCAACACTGTCAGGAGCGTTTCCTGGCCGGGGGCATTAGAAAGGAAAATGATATGAAACTTACAGAAGAACAATGGAAACTTGCATGGACATACGTCACATCACGGCTGTTAGCCAGTGACGGCAATCCGATAGAAGTCACGGCTGACCAATGGCATAGGTTCCAGCATATTGCTAACTCAAAGCAACTTGACCCTTTGCAAAATCAAATAACGATGATATTACACTGGGACAAAAGGAGCAAGCAGTACCGGGAGTCCGTAATTACACAGATAGACGGGTATCGAAGCGTTGCAGATCGCACCGAGAAATATGCCGGGAGTGATATCACTTATGATCTCGACGAGGGCGTTATTAGTGCCACAGCCACGGTGTATAAGATGGCAGAAGTGTTCGTACACGGCGATAGCTTTCCTTGCCGAGTATTCGTCTAACAGTAATTTATGGAAAAGTATGCCAAAAGTCATGCTCGCAAAGTGCGCAGAGGCTTTGGCGCTACGCAAGGCTTTTCCGGGCGAACTTCATGGGTTGTATGTCAAAGAAGAATTTGACCAACCGAGGGATTTGGATGAATCAGATGATGCTCCAGTAGTGAACTTGCCCGTGCTCACGCTTGAGGTTGCAAAGAGCGAAAAGTTTAAAGAGAAGTTAGGGAAAAAGACTGATGCTACACAAGCATTTGCAGACCTGAAAAAAGCATTTGCCCCATTAGAAGTGGAAGTTCAAGCACATATTGATGAATTTTTCGTAACACGGGAACACAATGATAATACACGCGATGAAACAACGCAGTCCTGAATGGGACAAAATCCATTTAGGGAAGATAACATCGACCTCGTTTACACCCTTAGCGAATGGGAAACACGATACTGTTCGAGAGCTGTGCATGAAAACTGCCCTCGAACGGATATACCGCGTCACAGCTAAAAATTCATTTAGTAACAAGGCGATGCTGCACGGCATTAACACTGAACCTGCGGCGAGAGGCATGTATGAATGGGAGTCAAATGTTATCGTTCAAGAAGTAGGATTCATCGAATACTCCGATTATTTTGGATGCTCACCAGATGGCTTAATCGATGATGATGGTGGGTTGGAAATCAAATGTCCTATTGAGGATACGCACAAGAAATATTTGGAAAAAGATGATGCTTGGAAGGCGTATAAATGGCAAATACAAAGCTCGTTATATATGAGCGAACGCAAATGGTGGGACTTTGTGAGCTATTGCCCGCCCTTGCCAATGATAATCCAACGGGTTACGCCCGATGATGAATGTTTTGATAAGATAAAAGACGGCATGGAGTTATGCCAAAAATGGATACGAAATATAGTGTTGGCTTGGGCCAACGAGGAAGGACGAAGAAAATGACTGACGTTATCGAAGCCCCGAAACAAAACACAATGCTTGCCCCGTTCGATGAGGTTGTGGCTGAAATCGAAAAGTATAAGGTCTTAAACGAAAAACTCGCTTTTGATTATGAAGACGAAAAGGGCAATAAGGACGCAAGGAGTCATGTATACAGTTTGCGGCGTATCAAGGGCAGAATCGCGGACATACACAAAGTTACCAAGGCTGATGTGCTAAAAATTTCACGAGAGATTGATGCGAGGAAAAAAGAACTCACCGCCCCTATTGAGGAAATGATTTATTTCCACGACCAACACATCAAAGAGATCGAACAGCGAGAAGAAAAAGAAAAGGCTGAAGTAATTCGTAGGGCTCAGGAAGAAAAAGAAGCGGAAGATGCTAAGCGGCTTGCGGATATTGAAGCGAGAGAAAAAGAGATTGCCGACAAAGAAGCCGCCATTAAAGCCAAAGAAGATGAAACTGCCCGTATTGAGAGAGAAAAGCAGGTAGCAGAAGAGGCAAAACTTGCGGCTGAAAAAGAAGCAAAAGTCCAGCTAGAAAAAGCCGAACAGAAAAGATTGGCTGACATCGAGGCCGTAGAAGAGAAAGCTAAGCAAGAACAGATCGACCGTGATAACGCCCGGATAGCAGAAGAAAAACGATTGGCAGAAATTGAGAGCAAGCGACAGGCGAATGTTGCCCACCGCGAAAAAATCAATGAAGAAGTCACCCAAATTTTTACCGAGTATGGTATGCCGCAAGATGCGGCCGAAAGACTTGTAAAGGAACTCGACAAAGACTTGTTCCCAGCACTTTCAATCAACTATTAAGGAATACAATGCCAACGCATGACGTAAAACAAATAAGCGACGAATTAGGCACTGACATAACATTTCCCGGCCTTTTAGCTGAAGCTGGGGCCGGTGGTGCAATTAAGACACTTACCGCCTTAGAAGCTCACACAGAGCGTCAAAGGAGCTGGTGGAAGGGGATACTCATGCCAGCTTTATCAAAAGACAATGGTGAAACTAAGCGGCAGTGGGAAACCAAATTGCTTATGGCTATTTTTCCCGAAGATGTAACGTATTCTGCCGTGAATAACCAAGTGTTTCCAAGTGTTAAATCTATAACAGAGTACGGTAAAAAGAAAATGAATCAGCTAATCGAAGAGTCTGTGGCAAAGTGCCATGAATGGGGCTTCGATTGGGTAACCTTACCGGATAGTGAACTTAGAAAGGACTAGAAAATGAATGAAGAAGGTAAATTTTGGATTAGGTTATGGGCTATGGCTTTTACAGCAATTTGTGTTCTAGCTATGACATTATGCTTTTATTACGCATACACAACCCACCAATATGTTGAAAATGGGTTTACACAAAAAACAATTCCAGGAGAGGCGTTCGCTGTTTGGGTAAAATGTGACCAAGGAAAGGAACAATAATGGCATCATACAACAAAATAATTATGATGGGAAATCTTACTCGTGATCCTGAACTTTCGTATCTACCGTCTCAAATGCCGGTGGTGTCTTTTGGAATCGCTGTCAACGAAAAATGGAAGGACAAGGACGGGCAGGCGAAAGAGAAAGTTTGCTTTGTGGACTGTGTTGCCTTTGGCAAGACTGGCGAAACAATCAACCAGTGGATGAAAAAAGGCAAGCCGATTCTTATTGAGGGTAAACTTGTGCTTGACCAGTGGGAAGATCAAAGTGGCCAGAAGCGAAATAAGCATAAAATTAACGTCGAACGGTTCACGTTCATTAACGACGGACAGCAGGAGCTGCAGGGCGGTAACGCTCCACAGCGTCCTCCACAGGCTCCACCACAACAACAACCTCCAGCAGCACCGCCTTACGAGTACAAACAGCAAGGGCCACCGTCTGATTTAACAAAAGAGGATATCCCTTTTTGAGGTGAAATATGGAACTTAAAGTACCGTACCTAGACGACTATTTTATCCCCGAACCAGAAGGCGAGGTAGAACGATGATTGAATATCCAGTTGAATTGAAGGTTGACAGGAAGTTTTTTCGAGAATTGTTCCAAGGGCAAAAGGCAAGTGATGTTGCTGATGTTGTAGTCGATGCCTTGTTTGCAATGGTTGGTAGCGCAGACTCTGAGGATATTGAAAAACGGCTGTTGTGTCTTAATGAAGGCATTGAGATAATCAAGTTTTCTCCGTTCGTTTCGAGTAAATTGACAGCCCTCCACCCTGAGCAAGGATAAATTACGATGTTTTTATGGCCTGTTTATAAGTTTTGGAGATTCAAACCGCACGCATGGTTGTTAGCAATAGCGTGGAATGTGAGCGAGATACTTGGTGTACGAATACCTTTTTGTGGAATAGTCTTTGGGATAATTATCAATCGAGAAGGAAAGGAAGTTGAAAATGAATTATGAAATGACAGAAGATGATTTAGAAAAGATAATGGAAGCGTGTAAGCCAGTTCCATATATGGTGATGGGTGGCAGGGAGCCTTCAAGCCCTCAAGAAAATGCGAACAGCGCCTGGGCTGAACTTGGTTCTCGTATGGGTTTTGATTCTATGACAGTCAAGCCAAATAGCCAAGGAAATAGGTTCTTTTCTGCTACTCCCTCCACCCCAAGCAAGGAAGCTGATGAAGCGTAGCCCATTAAAACGCCGTACCCCGCTTAAACGCACTGGGTTTAAGAGCGGAGGCAAGCCGCTGGCTAAGACTTCCAAGAAGCGACGGCAGGAAATGCCTAAGATGCGAGCATGGCATGACGCAGTATTTGAGCGAGACGGTGGCAGATGCGTAAAGTGCTTACGTGAAGGTACTGATGCACACCATATACGAGGTAGGAATGTTTCACCTGAGATGAGACACGACCCTATGAACGGGCTGGCGTTATGTAGGCTGTGCCATACATTGTTCCACTGCTATCCTACAATGGCAAAAGACTGGCTAAAACAGACTCGCCCAGATCAATACGAACACCTTTACGGAGAACAAACATGAATCTAAAAGAAATCCACGACAACTTCGGCGATAAAATATCTGTCAAACGAGAACCTGGCGAACCCTGTGTTATGCACACGGAGGAGCAATGTGGCGATACCGCTTGTGTAGAGCTATCTTTCGGTGCAGTAAAAAAGTTAATTGATGCCCTTTTTGTAGCTTACCGCCAGATGAAAAAGGAAGCAGGGAAATGAATAGTATTACAATATCCTTGCGGTTACCACCAAAGGAAATGTCGCCGAACTACAAAGCATGGACTCGTGGGTCAAGTTTTGCAAAAAACAGGGCTAAAAAAGCAGATACAGAATTGGCACAACTGGTAACACTAGAAGCACTTGGTAGAAGAAAAGCTCCAATGTGGAAAAAGGCTACGCTCGACGCAGTGTTCTATTGGCCGACTATGGGGTTTCCTGATGACGACAATGCTATAGGGTCGCTAAAAGGTTTTCGGGATGGAATAGCAAAGGCTGGTGTTGTTACAAACGATAGGATACTCAAGCATCGCGACACTACTTTCCTCAAAGACAAAGACGACCCCCACGTAGAGATAACAATTACAGAGGTGCAATAATGAGAAAGCGAACATATAAATGCAGTTGTTTCGACAATGCTTCCACGCGAGGATTGAGATTTACAAGGCTCGGTGGTGGATTCTTGAACCAAAAGCGGTTGTGGATGGCTACTTATGATGAAGATAATACAATCACAACTTGTTTATCGGCTAAAAAGTGCAGGCAAATGGCTAAGGCTCTTGTCGAGATTGCAGAAGAAATCGAGGCGCAATAATGCGGCTGAAAACAGTGGACATTCGAGACTATCATCTTAACGACGGAGTGCCGGTGCAGCCCCACGAGATACCCGACAGGGCGATTCAACTAGCGAACCATACGCGTCGAATACGTTCAGAAATGGCGGCTGCAAAGGCGCGAGACAAGCAGGACATAGAGCAGAATGTCACGGCTTCCTTAACTAAGGGGCGGAGTTGGCACGATACCGCAGCGTTATGCAACGTATCAGTCGGTAGGGTGCGAGCTATTGCTACGAAGATGGGAGATGTTAAGTGACTACATTGTATCACGGCGATTGCTTAAAAATCATGCCAACAATACCAAACGGTTCCGTTGATATGGTGATGACTTCTCCTCCGTATGATAATCTTAGAGATTATGGTAAGGATTTTATTGGATGGGGAGAGCATATATGGAAACCTTGTTTACAGCATATTACTAGAGTTCTAAAAGATGGTGGTGTTTGTGTGTGGGTAGTTGGTGATGCCACAATTAAAGGAAGTGAAACGTGCACAAGTTTCAGACAAGCATTATATGCTAAAGATGAATGTGGATTACGATTACATGATACAATGATATATGCAAAAAATAATCCCTTACCACAAAATCACAATAGGTATGAACAGCAATTTGAATATATGTTTATTTTCTCTAAAAACAAACCAAACATTTTTAATCCTATAAAAATACCTACAAAAAATCCTAATAAACAATACTCTTGGACAAATGCAAATGATTATGGTACAAAGTCTGCAAAAAGAAAAAGAAATGAAATAAGCACAACTAAAAAAGATAAAAATAAATTTAATATCTGGTTTTTTAATGTAGCAAATAAAAAAGAAACTAATTCTGCACCGTTCCCCGAACAATTAGCACAAGATCATATATCTTCTTGGAGTAATAAAGGAGATATTGTCCTTGATCCTTTTATGGGCAGCGGAACTACTGGAGTAGCTTGTAAGAATCTAAACCGAGATTTTATTGGTATTGAACTTGATAAGGGTTATTTTGAGATAGCAAAGAAACGGATAGAAATAACCAAACCAGAACCACAACTATTCGAGGTTAAGTAATGAAAACGCTATTCGGCGAACAACCTGAAGAACCCAAGGGGCTAACAACCTTCGAGGAGTTCTGGGCTGCGTACCCAAGTGGGCCGCGTCGTGTTGGTAAGCCCCAGTGTAAAAACAAGTTCGCTAAATTGTCGGCAGAAGAAAACGCCAAGATCATGCCGTCGTTGGAGATGTACAAAATAAGTGAAGAGTGGACAAAAGGGGGGGGTATGTATGTCCCCACCCCTCATAAATGGCTGAACCAAGCGTATTATGACGCTAAACTGGGTGTAGCAATGCCTAAAAAGATTAAAAACAAGATCAACCCAGTGACAAAACAACTCACAAGGGATATGGCAGATGCACTTGACCCAAGGATAATACAGCAGAAAGAAGAGGAGTCGCAACTCAGGGAGCTTGGATCGTCCGGCAAATTGAAAGGTGTTGTCCACCAAGCAATAAACGAAATCAAAGATTTGTACGATACAAACCCACTTGCCCTTGCGAAAATGCACAACCAGCTTGAGAAATCGGTTAATGGGATGTTGTACAACTACCCTCAGATACGCAAACAAGTATTGATAATTTTAGCACGTACAGCCCCGTAAGGCGAAAGGAATGATCATGGCAAAGCAAAAGATGCAAAAATCAAAATGCAGTAATTGTGGCTGCAATTTTTATGCAAAGGAAGGTAGCGAGTTGCTAACCTCAAAACAATGCTTCAGATGCTGGGACAGTCCAAGGGGAGTAAAGCCCCGTGGTGTTCCGAATAAAGGAAAGAGGTAAATCTTATGGCAAAGCAAAAGATGCACGCAGAAGAAGTTACAGTCAAAATCCTGGTGCCGGATGGGTATGAAGCCGTAGATTTTAGGCAGCCCAACCTATATGAGAAATATCTTAATTACTACGGGAAGGCAGTGTGTAAGCAAAGCGAAGGGGAAACCGGCTTACATTCATACTGGGTTCTCAAACGCAAAGAGCTCACAGGTGGAGGGGGACTCATGGAACAGTTGATAAATTTGCGGAAAACATGGGATGATCGTGATATTAACATGGGCGAATTTTCTGAAGGTTGCAGACTTGCGGTAGGCGAAAGCTCTTTGAAGGAAATAAGGGCCACCATTAAAGAAGTCGAATCCCTCCAATCTGAACTAGCTGCGTTGAAGGAGGATAATGACAACCTGATTCAGCTAATTGCCAAAGCAAGGGACTTATTGCCAGAACCAGAAAACTTCAACGAATTGGCTGGTATTGTAGCAAAGCCTGAGCTTGCGATGGAATATATTATCGAACAGATTGAATCGACGCGGTGGATACCAGTTGAGGAGAGGTTGCCGGAGATTGGTGAAAAATGGAGCGATGATGTTGAGGTAGTTCTATGCGGGCATATCTACGAAGCCTCTTACAGTGTGCCGAATCACGATACGATTAGTGGCTGGATTATTGACTGCATTTATGATCCACCAGCAGATTATCAAAACCACATTACCCACTGGCGAGAAATAACTCTCCCCAAAGAAAGGAACGAGACATGAAACATAAGAACAGTAATGCCCCTGCAATAAGATGTGGATTGTATTTTTCATTTACGGCCGTATTAGTTTTAGCTGGTATATACTTGGCTTTACATAAAGATACACAAGCCAAGTCTCCAGCAATCCCTGAGATCGTGGCTCACGTCTATCCTAAGGCACTTCAGGACGATTCGCCGTATCCTAGCGATATGAAAGCGATGTTCCCTCTAATGGCCGCTATAAGGCAGGCTGAGTCAAGTGATAATGATTACGCAGTCGGCGATGGTGGTAATTCAAAAGGCCCGTACCAAATCCAACGCGCGTACTGGCAGGATGCCTGCGAATATGGTGGTGTCAAATGGGATTACGATACGCACGTAAATTCTTCTGAGCTTTGCAGATGGGTAATTTATTGGTATATGCAGAGATATTGCCCCGAAGCTGTCAAAAACCTTGATGAGGAACGCATTGCACGTACACATAATGGCGGTTGCGTAGGATGGAGTGGTGATAAAGCGGAAGAGTATTGGCTTGAGAAGATAAAACCTAAACCAACTAAGCCCATTGCGATAACAGACATGGCCACACCGTGGGAAGGGTTGATCGTAGAATGAGAATTGATTTATTCAAAGATAAGCCGATAGACGAGCTGGCACTTGATAGGATCAGGGAATACGCCAAATTCCTACCTAAATTTGGCAACTCATTCTACGTTGCTTATTCTGGTGGCAAGGATTCAATCGTGCTGCTGGATTTAATGATACGGTCTGGCTGTGCTTATGAGATTCACCACAACCATACAACAGTTGACAATCCAGAGCTTGTGTATTTCGTTCGTGAACAGGCGAAGAAGCACAAAATCAACATTCATTACCCGCGAGATAAAAACGGTAAGCGTACTAATATGTTTGAGCTTATCAAAAAGAACGGTATGCCACCATTAAGACATCGAAGATATTGTTGCAGAGTGTTAAAGGAAGGTGGTGGCGAGGGCCGGATAGTTACAACTGGAGTACGATGGGGAGAATCGGCAAGGCGAAGCAAGAGAATGATGTTTGAGTCGTGCTTCAAATCTAAGGATAAGAAATACTTCCATCCCGTCATAGATTGGACAACGGCGGATGTATGGCAATACATCAAAGAGTACAAACTTGACTACTGTAAACTCTACGACGAAGGATATGACCGGCTGGGGTGTATTTTATGCCCAATGTCACGGAAAGTTCAGCGAGATATTGATAGATACCCAAAATATGCCGCGGCGTACAAAAAAGCCATCAAAGTTATTTTCAAGCCTGCCAATGGTGATGTTTCCAAATTTCAAACCTCGGACGAATACTGGGAATGGTGGTTGGATCGAGATGCACCATCAACAAAAACAGACGAACATCAACAATTATTAAAGTTTGACAATTAACCCCACACCGTGGGAAGGAGTCGGAGCAGAATGAAAATGAAAGATTCTGGAGAGCGAGATTATTATCATGGCGGTGCGCAACGCGACAAGGCTGCTGGAAAGGGTGCTTATGAACTCATTACTCCTATTGGCATATTACGGATAGCAAAGGTTTACGAAGATGGTGCTAAAGGTAAAGGTGCTAGAAATTGGGAGGATGGCATACCCCTTGGTAGGTTTATGCAATCTTCTCTACGCCATATATTTCAGTATATCGAAGGATATCGTGACGAAGACCATCTTGCTCAAGCTGCATGGAATCTACTGGGGGCGATACACACAGAAGAAATGGTGCGACGGGGCGTGTTGCCCGCGTCACTTGATAACCTACCTAACTATTTAGGAGAAACAAATGATGACCATACAAAACAATGAAGATTTAAGGCGAATGGTTGTGCAATTTTCATTAGAGAGACGCGAGTTGCTTGAAGCGTGGCTTGAATATAAGGCATTTTTAATTAAGAAGTATCCCCCCCAAAAGGGTGATGAGTTTACATTCTCTTGTCCGCACCACCAGAAAATTGATACTATTTTACAGAAGGAGATTATAATATGATATATCTAGCCAGTCCGTATAGCCACAAAGACCCAGAAGTAAGGTTTTGGAGATACACAGAGGCATGTAGGGTTGCTGCCGAACTAATGGTCGGCGGAGCAATTATATTCTCGCCCATAGCACACACTCACCCTATAGCGAAATACGGGAAACTCGATGCGCTGGATGCTGACTTCTATTTAAAGTTTGACAAGGAGTTTTTAAGGTTCTCTAATGGCATGTGGGTATTGACTTTAGATGGATGGAAAGAGTCTTATGGTATTGGTGTCGAGACTAATTTCGCCCACGAGCAAGGTATTCAAATAAAGTATATCGACCCCACAACACTAGAATTAACCCACGAAGGAGCTTAACATGAGCGTATCGCTAGAACGAAAAGAAGTAATCAGGGCATTGGTAGACAAACATGGCGTTGATGTTGCTGCGAAACTGTCCGGCATAACCCGCGAAACTGTCCGCAGGTACACACGCAAGCGATCAGATGTTGATGCGCGGGTCAGCAATAAAGATGTGGCTGCACAAAGTCCGACGCTTGCGAAAATAGCCGAGCGTTACACCGATAAGGAGCTACGGCTTTTGGCTGAGGGCAACCTTGACATGGGATATAAGCATACCCCGGTACATGATTTCACCGGCAAAACCGTTAAAATAGGCTACATGTCAGACACGCACGTCGGCTCTATTTATCTCGACGATAGTTATATATCCGACGCAAGGGAAGAGTTTGCCAAAGAAGGCGTGGACATGGTGGTACATGCCGGTGACGTTACCGAAGGCATGAGTAACCGGGCAGGACATATTTACGAGTGCTCCGAGCTTGGGTTTGACGCACAAAAAGAAAAAACCATTGATTTGTTTGAGAAGTTTGATTTCTGTCCGCTGTACATGATTGACGGCAACCACGACAGGTGGTTTTTGAAAAGCAATGGGGCTAGGGTGGTCAAGGATATTTGCGGCGAGTTGTCAAGTGCAAAGTTTTTGGGACATGACGAAGGCGATATCGAGCTTGGCGAAAATGCCAGCCTAAAATTATGGCATGGAGAAGATAGGTCATCATACGCAATATCGTATCGCCTCCAAAAGCTAATCGAGAGTCTGTCCGGTGGAGATAAGCCGAACATTTTAATCGCAGGCCACGTTCATAAGTATGGCAAATTCTTTATTCGCAACGTACACTGTATCGGCGCAGGCTGTGTACAGAAGCAGAGCAAATGGATGCGAGGCAAAAGGATCGACGCACACACGGGCTTCGGAATCATAGATGCAATGGTAAACGAAACCGGAATTGCTAAGATCACAGAGACGTTTTACCCGTACTACGCATGACCCGGCAATCAGACATGGAGCGACAGGCAAGAATCAAATCCCGCTTACGAGCGAGGGGGTTTAGTAAAGAGGCTGAGTATTTCGAGCTGATACTTGCTATTCAGGAATTGATCGAGCAGGAGACCGAAAAACAACCACCTGATGGTTAATTTGACAGGTATGATAATAAGGGCTAACCCTATTAGCACTTGCGGTAGTTACTGTCAAGTAACGACAGTTTGTCACAAAATGATGTATAATGGCGAACTATCCTGTTATACCGGACAGTTCATCTATCCTTGCAAAACAAGAATCAATTACCGGATTGTATGGATATTCCCAGATTACGCTTTGTAGACGTTTTCTTGCGCAAGAAAATACAACATATATGTGGTTGATTATTCGGATACTGACTACGAATATGTAGTATATACTTATCGACAAGTGTATACGTTTTGTCACAAAACAAGGGGTAGTTTACGTGGCATTTGTCACAAACTCACCCCATAACGCTACCATCTGGAGTGATACCGTGCAAAATAGAAGTGTGACCTTAGATTTACCCTTGTATTATGGAAGCACTGATGGTAAATTTACATTGTCTTTTAGAATAGCACTATACCCAAAAGGGTACAAAACTAAAGTGCGAGTATGATTTTGCCGCGGTAAAACAGAATCTAGCGTGGATTTATACCCTTTCGGTAGTTAATTTTGCGCATAAAAAACTGCTTCATAACGCTACCATATTTGCCGAACTGCAACTCCAGTCTTTAATCTCGTTCTTTTTTGATTTTACGAGCACGGGCTTTGACCATCAATAGTGTAACTGCACCCATACCTTTTTTTCGGGTACTTTTATAAGCATCAATCACTAGCCCAGGATCTTCGCCCTTTAATACCATTTCGGCAGCTTCATTGAGGTGCTTGGTGCGATAATATGTATTCCTTGACTTCAGGCTACGCGTTACAGAGCCGTAGGTAAGTTTCTTAGCGTCATCTGGCTTGCTTTTATTGTAAGCCCTAATGTGTTTGCTAACTTCGCTCCTATTACCACTACGCCTCGCTTCGATAGCCTTATTAAGGTCACTAGATGGAAAGCTGTCACCAACTACTTCTTCGTAATATCTTTGCAAGTCATCAAAATCAACAGCGTCCCTTTTGGTATTGTTCGCTTTTTCCCACAATGTATTCCTAACTGATTCTTGCTTTTGTTTGGTGGCAATCACGTAGACATTTAACGCCTCTTTAAGACTGAGTCTTTTGTAAGATACCACAAACGGTGGGATTTTGGCAGTTTTATTAATTTGCAGCTTTTCTTTTTCATTAAAGCCAATCCAGTTAATTGTATTGGGGTCTTTCCCCGCCCTCACTTCAGATGTTATTCTTTTTCGACGTTGCGATCTGTCAAATTGTTCCTGTGTTCGTTCACCTTTAGGTATCTTGTCAATGATATATTTTATCATCAACTTATGAGCCTTGGAGCGAGATAAATATTTAGGCGCACTGGTTATACCTGTGACGGAAATTAAAGCCGCCTGGCCTTTATCATCTCCCTCTTTAACCATCTTTTGGTAGTTTTGAACTGATATAGGTAAATATTGCTTTGCCAAATACCCCAAAGAATCCCCGACTTGCTTAACTATAGGATCGTCTGCATTTCTGATTTTTGTTCCGTAAAAATCAGAGTTACTAGCCATATCGTTTATTGCAGACCACAAGGGGTGAAGCTTGTTTAATATAGTCTTAATAGGATGGTCGGCATAGGCAAACCAGTCTTTTGCGTAGATAGGTAGACTTAATCGCTCTTTTGAACCATCACTGTTCTTTTTGCCAGTTGGCGGAAAAAAATAATCTTTTAATTCTTCTGGAGGTTCTCCGGTCATTAAATATGTCAACATTGCCCCCGTTACCATGTACACAAAAGTTACGCCAGCAGTATATCCAGTACGATGAGAAACTAAAGCATCTCCCCTTTTTATTCGCCATGGGGTTGTGGCAATGTCTATTGCCCCTCCAGAGAACTCTCTAATAGACCCGAGGTTCCAGCCGACAGAACGAGTAACTAACATTGACGCGTCCTTCAAGACTTTATTCCAAAATAGATTATCATAAACCATTTCGCCCATGCGGTTATCAACACTATCCCATGAGTCAGATAATGCCTGATGAAGCTGATCGTCAGTTAGATTATGTTCTTGCGCTCGAAGCATTTCGTGTTCAGCCATTTTATAAAAAGCACCTAGTTTTTGGCGAGGAACCCACCATTGCATAGTAGGATACGAAAACACTTCAACTACAGACCCAACGATATTAAATGGAAGTTTTATAACCGCTTTTGATTTTGTGCCGATCCCTCCTCGGAGAATTTCTTGAATACTTTGCACAAAACCTTTTATCCCTGATACGTGATAAATCGAATCCATTTTTGCACGACCGCCAGCAGTAACTACAGCCTCCATAATGCCACGTAACTTTGGATCGGCTATTTTATCTAATTCTTGTCCGTACATCTTAAACATTTTATTACCACGCCAGAGGTTCACAACCGGCGCAACTGGTGTTGTTAAAATGTTTTTAACGCCCTTACTCCGTTGTCCTTTTACACTTAATTGACGAAACCCAAGCCCCATGCGGCTACCTAGTGTATCAAAACCTGTATTTAGTACATGAAACAAAGAACCGCTTAATTGTGCCATGTTTAGTGAATTTCCAGCCCACCTTAGCATGTTATAGCTAGAAGCTATTATGCTGTTTTTATTGTTTCTAATGCCTGGAGAAAGATGATTGTTTATAAGCGTTGCTGTAGGTTCTGGGGCGTAATACGATCCTAATTTAGTTACTCCAGGAATCGACAATTTACTTTCATTTTCACCAAGTACAAGTGAAGATTTTAATTCAAGTGCCGGGCGTAATTCTGAATGATCGTTTAAGAAGCCAACAAGCCGTTTATGTATAGTCGGAGCCACCTCCTTAAATTTCTCAGGTGCATGAATAAGAGCCTGTAAGAGAACAGCTTCCTTTTCAGCACCACGCCGAACATATTTTTTGAATGAATCGCTAGGTACTTGTCCTTCGTAACGTAAATCAGCTAAATCTCTCCATTCTTTATTTACAACTTTCCTATCCTCAATAGCTTCTCTCGAACGATCAGCGTATTCGGTCTTAACATTACCTTTTTTTGTTAGTTTTTGCTGTCCTGTTAAACGACCTTTACTGCTATAAAAAGCATCTTGTCTTTCGCCAAGTAACCATTCAGATAACCCGTACCTTTTCCCAAGAATATGTCCTATTTCGTGAGTAATAATATCCACGGGGCCTGCAAAACGAGTTTTGATATTATCGCCTTGAGCTACTCCCCATGTGCTTCCTCTCATTTTCGCCAATCGCTCGTGAGAAACACCAATGCTCTTTGCAAACGACAATAAATTTTCTGTTAAAATCTGATCGTATGCCTCTTTAACCGTTACTTCCGGAGGCATATATACCTGAAACGCTGGATCATTTATTGGAACATATCCATCAGGAGCCTTGGATAGAGCATAGACAAATTGTATCTGCCCGCGTTCTTTCAAATCCTTAATGATATTATGTGCTGTAATATACTTATCCATCTCTAAGGCTTTTAGAAGCACGAGATCAACCGGATTATCAGAAACAAGTTCTAACCCATACTCAACGCCTTCTTTAATTGTCATTATTTCTCGTTTTTTCAAGAAACTTTTAGAGCCAGCAAGCGGGCGCTTACCAAGAATCCTTCCAATAACATCCTTGGCTTTCGATGCTTTCTTCCAAATATGAGGGAAATAATTTTCGTAAAAGTTTTCGAGTTGGCCTTTGCCAAAACCTCTAATAACATCACGTCTACCATCGAGAATTTTTCGCATAGCTTTCGCAATAACATCAAGATCGGGCGTGAGTTGCTGCGATCCTGTTTCCATGTTGTCAATAAAATCATAAACATCATTTTGTTTCATAAAAAGAAATTTAGCATGTGCTTTTTTAAGTGATTCTTGAGCAACGTCAGCATGTTGGGATGAATCGGCAAGTCGTTTGCGCATAATGTTTGCGGCTAACTTAGAATCTGGTCTTGTTCCAGGAGCAATAAGTTGGCGTGCTGGGTCTAGCAATCTATTGGTAGTGTCACCAACTATGTCAAGCAAAGACTTCGCTTCTTTGGCGGCTTCAAGCTTATCTGCTGATGGTTTATTTTTCTGCGGGGCTTTTGGAGGGGCTTCATCTGGAGACGCAATCGTACCGAATGTTTGATTTTTTACAGTAGCTCCCATAGCACTACCACCCGGAGCCTTGGTAGTAGTATCAAATAAAGATTGTCCTTTAGTTGCTTGCGTATATGCCTCTTTTAATTCGGGCATAGGGCTAGATGGGTTATTAAACAATCCGGCAGTATTAGCTTTGTATTCGTGCTGAATTGCCATCCACAAATCTTTTGCATTGTCCATCCCAAAAGCAGTAGCATTTATTTGCCTGTTAGCTTCCTTGAGAAGCTCTGGTTTAATTGAGACCTCACCCACTCCTTTTTCAACAATCTCGCCTTTTCCTATTCCAAGTTCCTTTTGTTCACCTGTGGTTTTCCCTTTTATTTCTTTTCCAAAAAGATCAGTTGTT